>Ga0214477_101419_pt1 | contig 11595 bp, 7 predicted proteins | sample M1_20Mar14CPVII9_FD_165058 | JGI IMG/M metagenome (GOLD analysis project Ga0214477, IMG submission 165058) | Marine eukaryotic communities from Monterey Bay, California, United States - M1_20Mar14CPVII9sort6BwellC16 | ecosystem: Environmental > Aquatic > Marine > Unclassified | place: USA...
TCACTATCATATGACCCTCATCACTATTCTTTTCAACTATTGTAGATTTAAGATGAGTTAACTCAGCTTGCCGGGATGCAATCTCAGATTCAAGTGTTGCAATCCTCCTATCAACATCGACATCATCTACTCGGCAACTCAAATCAAGAGTATCTTCTTCGATCATGATAACATCGCCGATATATGAAGAAGAGTCCATTTTTGATGCTGCCATAATAATCCAATATATTATACCTTTATATCCGACCGTGATTGCTAAAGATTGGGCAGTTCCTCGGTTGGCAGTTCACTTCTCACGAGAGGAGTACCTACGAGGAAGATTTTTGAGTACCACCTTTAGCTCGCGTCATAGCACACCACCAAGAGAAAGTCAAAGAAGGCGATGAGTGAATAGTGGTGAATGTATATTCGTACTATGTATTTGATTATCTTCTCTATTTCTTCTTTGTCTTGGCAGCCTTTACTTTGTCATACGTGCCATTCCCAAACTTATCATCGATAATTTCCTTAAACCCCGGTCTATTGAAACGATTCTTTACATGATTTGCACTTCGTCTCCCGTCGAACTTCTCTTTGCTAATATCTACCCACTTGCCCCCAATTTCATTGTATGCATTCCACAGACGGAGATCATCAGCATCTTTAAATGGACCCTTATCTAGCTTTGGATCGATTACTTCAGTCCATCGTTGACGTACTTGATCATTAGTACGTCCAGGCAACTTATCAGCTATAACCTTCCAACTGTTGCCAGCCTTGACAGATTCTTCGACTACTGCATCTTCTTCTTTTGTCCATTTGCCACGTTTCTTCGTTCGATCTTCTACCTTTCGTATTTTGTTCATTCTCTCGGCATTACGCTGATTCTTCTTCTTTCTCTTCTCAACTCTCTTCTTCTCTGGTGATTTGAGCTTTTCTCCTTCCTCTTCTCGTTTCTTGAGAGATGTATCTTCTTTACTCTTGGCATTGATCTTGGCATTACTCTGTTTACGCTTTTCAACTCGTGCCTTTTGATTTGTTGATAGGTTTCTAACATTTTGTTTCATGAGCTTTGTAGTTTCCCTCTCCTTGGCATTACTCTTGATACGACTCTCCTCTCTCTTCTTATATCTCATACGCTGGGTTTCAGTGACGACAACATCCTTGTTACCCTTTTCCTCAGCTTCGATACGCTTCCCAATTACTTCCAACTCACGACGACATATCGCTTTGGAACAAGTGTCGCATCCAAAGCTGAATGACATTGCCCAATCTTTGGTTTTGGTTCCGACGACATACACACAAGGCATGTCTTCTCGATCACACCCCTGGAGTGGACAAGGTCTTGCCTGCTTACCACAACCTTCCATGACTCCTGGACATTGAAAACTCTCATTCATGGGGTTGTTCACTCCATCCTTAATGCCGTGTGCATCCAACAACAAGCCAAACAACTCATCATTATCTAGTTGAGAGTAAATGTCTAAAGTCTCGAGGTAGCCAATCTTGAGTACACCAGTTGCAACCGAACGAACATTCTCTGGACTGCTACCAACACATTGGCCTGCACTAACAGCATGCAGTCTTGCATAACGAAATGAACCATCTGCATCACCGTTGGAGATATCTCCATCAAATCCTTCACATTCCATCAAGAAAGTCTGCATGACACGTGCCTCGATTTCTGCATACTCTTTTGTAACAATACCGCCGGCACATGTGTAACTAATTGTACCAAGATAGGCATCAATGGTGTTGATTCTATGTTGCATAGTCTTCTCTTCACCAAAGATGGGGTGGAATGAACGAACAATCAAGTGCTTGATGACTTTACCACCGGGTTGAGTGGTTGTGATACGAAGAAGCTTGTTAGTGCCTTGAAATACCTCTGCAAATTCACTATACTCGGGAGGAATGAGGGTGTCCAATTCATCTCCCTTGTACTTTCTTGCGGCATCATACATGCAACGTTCCCAAACTATAATCCGACCGCTGGGAGCTTCTCCATTGCTCCCTCTGCAATAGCTTGTAGTTCAGGCTCCTTGTAATGGCTGTAGTCGTCTGATTCTCTGTTGATTGGTTCAAGTGTTTGACGTATCTCTTCTTTTGTCTCATCACTAACCACACCATGATCAGTCTTCTCTTGTTTGGCCCTTTCCAAAAGTGGCCTCAACTCATTATTGATGATCGTTAGAATCTTTTCTTGACGTACTGATTCCTCAACTGCATCAACATGATCTGGCACAGTTTTAATACCAAATGCACGGCGAGACATTTCCAGTTGAACAAACTTTTCATCTGGTTGTTTGGGTAATAATCTAGCGAGTGATTCTTCTCCTGCATCACGACGGGTGTGTAGATTTGACTTGTAGGTTGACCAAGTGAAAAGAAGAAGGAATATGTTGTCAATATCATTCTTATCAATGCCATCAAAGAAGGCAATATCCTCAGGACTAAACTCTTCAGGTGGCGTGAGAGTAGTGAGTCTCTGAATATCTTTGCTTGGCCACATCATGAATCGTTCACCAGCAACCCCAGTACTTGTTACATGACAAGAAGCAATCATGAGCTCAACGATTTGACACTGGATGAGTAGCGTACGTTCCCCTTCCTTATCCGAGTAGTAGTTCATACTTGGGGGCATTACATTCTTGATATCTTGAACTACCTCTGAGTCCTCGGGGCACATCTCCTCTAGATCATCAACACCAGCCAAATCCCATGCATCCTCATTATCTTGTTGGTTGACACGTCTCAATTTGTTGACAAGAGACATACCAATCTTGAGAGGAATACCAGCACCACGTAACATGGCATAAATTCCTTTACCACTACCACTAACTAACTTCTTAACACTATCAAATACATTATTGTTTCATATTTTTAACTGCATCTTCTAAATTTTCAATTGGAGTAGGTGGTTCAATAGTAGTACTACCGGTGGTAGTTGTACGACCTTTCTTCTTCTTATTCGTTGGCATTTTTTATTTATAATATTGATATCATATATTATAAAAGGTGGTTGTTGCCGTAGCTGATTTTATTTGTTGGTTTGTTATATTGTAGTACTATATAATAAGAGGTTGAATCCTGCTGATTATGCTTGATATTGATGATGATGATGAAAGAATGATGATAATGTGTCGATTGGTAGGTGGCACTACCAACAATTAATTTAGTATACTAGGTTGGTATTGGTAGAAGGTTCGTATGGAGGTGGGAGGTGTTAACAGACGTGGTATTATGCGTAATTTTGTACATAAATACCACTCTAATTATATTAGTTATATATTAATTGTGGTGGATTTGCTGGGGTAGTGATAGTTTGTTGGATTGATATGATGGTGCAGTTAGTTAATGTGATTGGGTGTGTGTTGTATGCTAAAAACGTACAAATCACACAACTCACGTAAAACACCTCCAACAATATACGAATGTATTGCCTTCCGTCGTATAATATTGTAGGCTAGACGGCATACACGGCAGGAGAGGACCACACTGTTTGCTACTAATAGAGTTGTGCTCTCTCAGAGGTGATTGTGCTGTGATTTTTAAGTCCCATCGGTATCCCCTCACTAAGTTGTGTATTGACGGCATAGGCCGCCACAACAAGGCCGTAGGGCTTGATGATCACATCCCTACTCAAATTGTGTTGTGAGATAATGATATGGGGAGATTAGATTAGTCATGCTGTATGGAGAAGAAACAGATATATTGTTGTAAGACGAACAACAGCACACCACCAATAGAGAACACGCGTTATCATGCTAGATAGGGGGTGATAATGATAAGTTATCCTTTGCAATGAGCTATCACTCAGTCGGGTTTTATGCTTCTAACAATGCTCATAATATATGCAACATCTATGAACACTACCTAATAAACCAAGATGAATGTCATTAGCATAGCTGCTCTCCTCATGATCGTCGTCGGCACCTCGGGTAAGTACTTAACTCTCTCCATTGTGTATATCCTCGGCATATCGTCCCATCATTGTACCTTCTGTTTATTACTCTATTTCTGTTTTGATTTGCAATCACATTTATATTGTTGTTGTGTCTCATACTCATATTTCAATCATCACATGATATGTCATAATTATATCTCACCGTGTCTCATATCTATCATCTTAACTTTTACCACATCTAACGTGTATCAAATAATAGCTGACAAGGTACCGACTCTTCGTGGTGTAATAACACAACCAAAAGAAGAGACTGATGCCTTTGTTGCTGTAATGGAGCCCGGTGCCCCTTCATTCAAGTGTCCAGTAATATATGGATGTGCATTAAAAACTGTTGACTTTTGCAATATGAAGGGATGTGGATCGTGTGATATCGACGCAGGATGTAATGTTGAATTAAGTGAAAGTAGTAGTAGCAGTGAAGACGATAGCTCATTCAGTGAGAGTAGTGAAGATCTTCCTATTCCTAAATCGGGTTGTATCGGTGCGTGTACTCTCCCCGGCGTTAATGATAAGGAGCAAGATATTGTTGACTCGATGAGTAAGGAGGATCTTATTGGTATCTTTACTGCAGTGATGGATAAAAAGCGTACTGATACTGACAATGAAGAAGAAGATTATGCATATATGCAAACTCAGGAACCTACTGATGGCTCTGGTGACTTTGGTTATGATTGTGGTAAGAATTGGCAACCAAGCATGTGTGCAGCAGATGAGCGGTGCCAATGGTGGGGTGACTATTGTGCTCCTAAAGGTGGTTGGGAAGCAGCAGCTAACTGTTATGGCCGTCCTGCAGGTCAGTGTACAAGCCCTTGTGTTTGGTCTAATTGGCACTGCCATCCTTGAGGTCTTGCTGTTGAGTATAAAGATGTGTACAAAGAGAGTGAACAATGATATTGTATTGATTGAAAGAATGAATTGTATTGAAAGGGTAGAGGGTAGAAGGGAATAATAATAAGTTAAGATTAAGTTTGTTTGACATGAAGCATGGTATTAGTCATTGAGTTAGTGGTAGTCAATAGTAGTGTAGCAGTTAAACGATCTTATTCTTTAATTTCTTAATTTCTTCATTTCATTTCATTTCATTCATACATATAATCACAACTCACGGAAGGACGACACTTAATATTACCCCAAACAGCTAGTTCTTACATCACAAACAAGTCATAAACCAGCAGGCAATTCCTAATACGACAATAACATAAACTAGCAGGCAATACCCAACCCTAACAAGTGTCTCCTCAACCCATCAAGTGTATAATCCATCTCTTCACACTTCAATACAATCAATACCTGTGTAGTCAACTCGGCCACAGCCTGATCCCAATCATCACTTTCACGTGCCTCCCGTAGAATACTTGCACATGAATCGGCAAGATTGGGTACTTCACGTGACAAGGCAAAGAGTGTATCACCCATTTCCTTCCGTTGTGTGTACGGTGTTGGAATTTGTGGATAACGGTAGGCGGTAATTGACTCGGTAATTGCCTTGGTAACGGCACTACTACTTGCTACTGATGAAGAAGCAGGAGTAGTAGATTGAGGAGGCATACCAGGTGTATGAGGAGCAACACCACCAACACTTGATAATGGACTTGATAGTAACGACGATACTGTCGTCTTGGAGTCCGAGGAACGTACAGCACCAACAGTACGGTACTGTTGAATCTTCAATTCCATAGTATCACGGAACAATACATCATTGGGAATAGCTCCCGCGGGTGCTGGTGGCATACTTGGTACATGTGGCACAACAGGATGATGATGACGTGACCCAGGTGAGAGTGCTGACATTGTCCTACTCATCATTAGATGATTATGATCACGTTTACGACTTGCTTGATGAGGTGTGGCCGGTGAGTTTGGATCAGAACTTGACATGGTCGACAATCCACCGGGTGTAGTCGGGGCCCAATGACTTGTATCGGGTGTTAGTAAGTTCATACCACCACGATTATGATACAGAGGTCCACCATATACACTTGATTGACTACCCGTCATGGTAGTATCCTGACTTAACAAACTAGTAAAGTTATTCATCTCACTCAATGCCGGGGCTAACCGTCCAGGTTCATTCGATACGAATGCATTCACGGCTGGATAGACCATGGTACCAATTGACCTAACGACTTGATTCTTGTATGTACACTTGTGATTCTGTTTGGGTAATCCACACAACTTACACCGATACTTCGACTTGGATTTGGTAGTTTTAGTACTTGATGGTGTGCCTGGTGTTGACGGTGGAGGAGCCTCGGCAGGTGAACTAGGCGTGACGGGTGCACAATACTTACCACCACCGGGTGCATCAGCAGCCTTGAATACACCAATTTGTTTCTTCTTCTTCGTCTTGGGAGTACTAGTAGCACTTGCAGCACTAGCCTTCTTACTCTTTCCAGCCTTGGGGGTACCAGCCTTGGGAGCGATAACCTCATGCAACTCCACATCCCACGAGATACAATGTTCTTTCATAAAGTACCGGGATGCTAATGATGATTCGTATGTGTATCGTTCATTCCGTTGTTCAGTCGATTCTTCAAGTAGTGGAGGTTGTGCCACGGCAGTGTACGATGGAGTGGGAGAGACAGTTCGGGGAGGTAACGACCCTCCAAAGGCACAGATTGATGAATTGATACGACGCTTGGCAATTACCATTTGATTCTCGTCAATAATTGTCATGTGTAGTGTCGAGTGGGAACTGCTCTGTCCGACGATGTTACCACCACTTACTCCATTATTGACATTTGCCATTTCCATCATTTCAGGCAACTTGAATCGGAAACCAACAAATGCAGGTGCCAATTTACGCAATAGACTAAAGTAATCTCCTCCTTCAGTACCACCAGTAGTAGTACTCATACCACGTTTTGTAAGATCCAACGCCAAGGGATGTAACGTATGACGTGTTGATACCTTGATACGTTTACTAGGAAAGCTCGTTGGGATATGGTGTGGATGATTATCATATGATGACGGAGGTGGAGTAGTGTTGGCAGAATAACTACCTACCATACCACCATTGCTTGATGGATAACTCGATGAACCTTGATTATGATGACCACCGCCATAGCTAGGTGGAGTAGTATGAACAACGGGCGGGTCTCGACTCGTAGCCTTGGGTGACTTGGGAGCCTTAGCCGGACTTGACAAGTACTCCATACCACCACTTCCTTCCACCATCGTCCCGTTATCACCACCACTAAACGAATTAATAGGTGTATATCCCTTCGCATCATCACCCTCCTCACCACTAAAACCCATATTAAAACTCATACCCATACCATTACCATCTGTATTAATAAAACTAAACATTTGTTCTAACTCATAACTCTTCCTAAATGATAAATCTTGGAGACAGGCATCAATTTGGGTAGAATCTAATAACATACTTGGATTGGATGATAGGGCTAGGTTACTGGAAGAGAGTGCATCAGAGGATGAGGAGGGTGGTAGTTCTTTCCCTCTTGACTTTTTACCTTTACCCTTGCCCTTGGACTTGGGCTTGGTAGACGACTTGGTATTCTTCTTCTTAGAAGCCTTCTTCTTAACCACCTTCTTAACCTTAGGCTGTGGACTATTCGGTGGTGAATTAGTATCACTATCCTCCTCTTCCAATGCCAACAACAGCTCTTGGGGTAAGTTAGTCTGTCCTGGAGTGGGATTACCACGAAAGACAGATGAACGTTCCGGAGATGATCGACGTGGCTTCTTGATTGGACTTGTTGATCGACTTCGACTACTTGCACGGGCTCCGCTACCTTGAGGACCTCCTTGACCTTGAGGCTGTCCAGGACTATGAACATGATGTTCAGGAAACAAAGCCTGTTGACTATTACGACGTGGTAGATTTGAGTTCCTACCAGATACAGGAGAGGATGACCTTGAATGACGCCTGCTTCCTTGTTGATTTGACGAGCTATTGTAATGACCAGCATGATACTGAGATGGACCACTTGCATTAGGATGATATCCCGTAGATGGATTATATCCACCAACCTGTGGCGCACCTTGTTGTAGAGGAGCTTGAGCTTGAGACGACATTGGCGGTGGTGGATAGTTGTAATATCCATGTGTATCTTGAGGCGGAGGATACCTCTGACGACTTGGTGATGGAGACCTAGTACCACGACTACCCTGCTGGCCATTATACCCTCCCTGCTCGATGGGAGAAGTACCAACACCCCAATCAAACGAATCACCCATTAAGTTACCAAAACTCATTGATTGATTAGGACTCATTTCAAATGACATACTGTTTGTATTTGGGAAACGACTAACTGGACTTAGACTACGTGCCCTCCCTTCCATTCTACCACCAGTGGGAAGTGAGTGTCCAAAGTTTGGTTCATTATAATATGGTAATGGATTGGCATTATATAATGCTGCACTCTCTCCTGCTGCTAATGCCGCTGATGATAGTTCATTATTATTAGAAGCTTGAATGGTAGCAGCTGACTCTCTCCCCCCTTGACGACCTACACTACCTTGACGTGATAGACTACCTGCCCTGCTCGTTGGACGGGATGAAAGTGAATTGGAACGACTAGATGGATGTGGAGTTAATCCAACAGGTGATCGAGAACGACCACGTCGTGATACTGCTGATCCATTGTACGAATTGGGTGAGGCACGGCCGTTACTGGAAGCCCTACTCGCTGGACGGCCCTCCCTTCCTCGAGATGCCGGTCGGCCCAGTTCCCTCGATAAGGTCTGTTCTGCTACCTGCTCTTTTACTAACTGATCTTGAATTGTACCAATGTCAGATAAGTTAAATGCTGGTTGTAATTCCCTTGTTACCTCTTCCTTCTTCTTCTTCAAAGTAGTATCGACGGCATCAGTTGCGGCGGTGGTGATAGAAGTAGGGGCCTCGTTGACAGTGGATGGTGGGGAAGGTACACGCTCCTCCATAGCAGTAGAATCGTTTGTAGTAGTAGAGAAAGGTGTATCATCAATAGATTTAGACTCTTGACGACTTTCAAGTTCCATCCCTTCCATCCCCTGCTCCTCCTTAGTATCGATTGTAGCAGTAGGCTGTTGCTCGGTTTTTAGAGTTGGGGCGGAGATGATCTCTTCCTCGGTTGATAAGGATGCCAATCGTCGTGCCTCGGCACGTTGTTGTCGTGAGGTTTTAGATGTTGATGCTGCCATGGTTTATGATAATATTATTGATGATTGATGGATGATTGATGCCTATTGCAATGGTATTGATTGTCTCGATGCCTATTTGCAATGGTATTGGTTGTCGATATCAGCTAGAGTAAATATTTATGATTCGAAACACAGTGGTAGGTCTACGTGCTTTCAATAGTTGTAGATCGAGAGGGGTGTGAGTAGATGCGTTGGATAATGTAGCTGGTCACGAACAATAGAGTAAGTAGTGATAGTTGCTTAGTGTTTTTGTTTAGTGGTTGTTAGTAGTATTATGAGATCCAACGCTTGAGCTCTCCTACTCACGGTGGAGTTGTATTAGCTGCCATATGATGTGAGTAGTAGAGCCCTCTCTGCCGTTGGGTTTTAAACTGTGTTGTATTCTCTTAGTACGATTTGTAAGTGTGTTTTGTTCTACTTGCATGAATGTTGGTATCTATTACCGAATTGTGTGTGAGTAGAGAAAAATCGTACGAGAATGCACTTACAAAAAGCTGCTTAGCATTTTACTATTGAACCTTTGAATAGAATGCTTATTTACTATTACTAGATATCATTAGATATATACACTCGATTATTCCCCAAGCCGCCAAGGAAAGCCGAGTATAATTTACATCAATATCAAGGATACCAACAATCGTATACGAGATCTACATAGCAAAAAAAGCATAACAAAACATTATCAAAGCCGCAAAAGCAATAGATAATACTCATCATATTGACATACATACTACAAACCATGGGCGGATTCTCACGTCTCAAACGACAACCATCTTTGCATGGTCTTTCAAGTAGAATGTCATCATTCATGTCACAAGATTTAGATCTACCGTGGACTACAAGTACAAAGGACAATAACAATAGTTTGCAATATCCTACCAAATCGTCATCATCTACCGTGCTAGGCAAAAGCAACAACAGCAAAAGTAACAATAGAACCAAAAGTATTAGCAAACTACCATTGTTCAAAAGTAATAAGAAGATATCAATCATTACTAATAGGGGAGTATCACCCACTATCACTGTTATATCTGAAACATCCTCTTCGTCCTCTTCATCAACATCTGAAGAAGGAGAAGGGTTTGAGATAGATGTTAGCATACTACCATTAGATGATACAGTCTACAATAACTTGGACAATTCCGATTATATAAACAGTAATACAAGTAATAATAGCAGTGCAAGAAGTGGAGAGTTATCATCAGCACATTCAGGTAGCTTAACAACCTTTGCTAACAATTGCAGTCCGCCTATTTTAATACCTACTAATTTCGATATTGAAATGGATATTGTGAAATCAAATAATGGAGGTGATGGAGAGAGAATTATTGAATCATTGAGTAGTTTGGACAAAAGTAGTGGTAAAAGTAGACGATCATCATCGCCCAAGTCTGTGAGGAGTAGGTTGACTGTTACACCGATTGTTGAATTCTGCACTGACAATCTTGACGAGACCGTATCCGATTCTGCCAAGGAAGATCTAAGCCCGGTTAATGATAAGGAGATGAATAACCTCGAATCAGAAGTCGTGATGGAATCAACAAGCAGCAACAATAATAAAGATATGAAAGAAAAGATGTGTCATATACTAGTAGATGAATTGGGTAGCAGTATTGAAACATTACGAAGTGGTGGGAGTGTATTAAGTACCAATACTAGCAGTAGCAGTAGCAGTAGCAATAGTAGTGGTGAACAACCGAAGATGTTCATACTGCCAGACGAACTGAATAATGGCGACAGTAGCATTGAAACATTACGAAGTGGTAGTGCTAGTGAAAAGATCTTTATACTACCACAAGAAGAAGGTAGTCGTCTTTCTCTAGATCATCAAGAGGAAGAAAAGTCCAGTTCCTCAATCAGTAGTAGCGGAAGAAGTACCCCCCAAGAAGAACAAGGATTACAACTTGATATTGATAAGTTACAAGCTTATGAAACTATTATGAAGCATTTGACTGCATATGAAATGAGCGAAACTGAACAGACTACTGCTTCTCCGTCGAGTATTGCGGCTACTACTTCTTCTGTTCCTGTTGAGGTACAGAAAAGTAAATTCCAAGGAGAGAAGAAACGTTCTCTACTAAATCGTGTAGGTAATCATCTTGATAAGAAGACATATCAAGGTAGGTTGAAGAGAAGTAGACGAAGACGTAGTAGAAGACTTAGGAAGAAGAATTAAGAAGATTGAATACTAGTGGAAAGTGAGGGTGCAGTGTGAGGAGTGTTAGATGTGTATAGATTGGAAGAGATCAGGTTTGACTTATTGATCTTTGTTTCAAGATATACAAGAGTATGTGTGTAGATGTTAAGTGAAATAGTAAATGTTGCAAATGTTTAATAAGTTAATTGAATGTATTATATCTGTCCATCTGCTTGTTGATTGATATTGATCTATCCATCTGCTTGTTGATTGATATTGCCTCATCCCGATCTTTGCTCTTTATTTCATTACTTGAAGTCTGGTGTGCACGGAGTGTTTGAGTCAGCTCCTCTTTTGATATAGACTT
>Ga0214477_101420_pt1 | contig 11593 bp, 9 predicted proteins | sample M1_20Mar14CPVII9_FD_165058 | JGI IMG/M metagenome (GOLD analysis project Ga0214477, IMG submission 165058) | Marine eukaryotic communities from Monterey Bay, California, United States - M1_20Mar14CPVII9sort6BwellC16 | ecosystem: Environmental > Aquatic > Marine > Unclassified | place: USA...
GGCGAATACAATCTAAAGAAGAATATACTGTTATACTTGCAATACACAACATGATTAGTATATGAAGATAAGGAATGATCTTCATAGCACTTTTGTTGTGCTCTTGACTTCTTCATAATTGGGAGTCCAAATGAGTCCAGTTTTTCGGCAATTAATGTTATCCCTGGCCTACCCCTTCGGAGTTTTCAATTGTGAAAAGTGAAAGCTGTTGCAGTTACCTAGGGTAAACTGATCTCTTAATACTGTCATTTTCTAAATAATTTGTGAGATGTGTTTTATAATTTGATGCCTTTTGATGTGATGATTGAAATATTTTATGATGCTGCCCCTCCGAGACATCTACTATTGACAAGTACCAACAATCACTTCTAATATTAATAGAAATGGTGATACGGCTACATCGGCGCTGTCCAAATCTGTCTATTGGTGGATATAATAATTATTCTTTGCAATTTTGTGCAAAGATTTGAAGATTGCATGAGGAGTGAGTGAATTTTGTATGTGGTTTAGTTGTGTAACTTCTTTGCAGCCTACAATGAGTTGCAAAAGAATGGCAACAAACTAGTTGCTGATTATTTAGGCAGCTTATTGCCTAGAATGTGTGGCTAGGAGAATTCCTAGTAAGCAGGTAAAAGTAGCGTGATAGTAACCGTCACTAGAACGATACGTCACGTGACAGGTGAGGGAAGAAGAGCATTGTCAAATGTTCTTATCTTCGTCTACCTATGAACATGTAGGGACATCGTGATAATAATTTAAAAAAGTTAATAGTAGGGCCTGTTTTATTTTGTATTGCCAATTGTAACTATGTGTAACAACCCCGGCATCACCATATCATCGTGATAAAAGTTAATATTATGGGGAACAATGAGTAGTGATAGCCAATAGCCCCTTAATAAGGAGCCCCTTGAGGAGCCCCCTCTACCCCTGCTCATTTTTTTGGCTGGCGGTATCTTTTCTAGGTCCCATCTGTTCTACTCACCAATTTTCACTATTCATTCTTAAATGACCACGGAGGAGGAGCACAATAAAAAGCTGTTGGAGTTACCTAGGGTAAACTGATTTATTAATACCACAACGATTGTTACGCTTAAGATTGATTTGCTATTGTCCGTTAATGATAATTTTGATATTGCATATACAAAAATAGGAAGATGATGGCGGCGGCAGTGATAATTGTCTACAAGACGGCGATGGCGATACTATATGAAACGAATATACGGTTAAATTATTATAATATACTTATTATATTGTATTGCCGATGCCACGATAATGGCAGCGGTGGTGAACGATGGCGGATGGATAATAATATTGCAATGGTAGGCGTTGTTTGTTATTTTATTGCATATAGCAAAAATTGCAGCACAATGGAAGTGGCGGTGATGTGACTAAAAAGGCGAATACAATCTAAAGAAGAATATACTGTTATACTTGCAATACACAACATGATTAGTATATGAAGATAAGGAATGATCTTCATAGCACTTTTGTTGTGCTCTTGACTTCTTCATAATTGGGAGTCAGTTTACCCTACCAGGTAACTCCAACCACTTTTAATTGTGTTCCGTCCGTGGCCATTTAAGAATAAAATTTGGCGATACACTGAGAATAAATTTTCGGCGAACTCGAATGGATACCAGAAATATATACCAGAAAGGATACCAAAAAACATGACACCAAGAGCTTTATCCGGTACTCACATGCTCACTCACGAGATTTGTTGCTCATTTGCTTAGATCCAGCCCCTTACTTGTTGTTATGTGATATACTCTTCAGCTCCGCCCTAATAGTAGCCATATATCGTCCAGCCCTATCGTCCAGCCCTATCATTCTAACGCACAGGGCTGGATCGATCATTATAACAATGCTCTCTCTTCATTTTCATAACATAATTTGCATTTGCAATAGTGGCTCCGCCATCAAAGATCATCCCACTATTACTATTACACCAACAAATATTACCACCAAACTAAGTGCACCATTGCAATCCTCTAGTAATATAAACAAATCTAACCTTTTAGCATCGATAGATGAGTTATTATTGTCGGAGTTGTTATTTAATATAGAACATCAAGTAGAAAGTAAAAATATCACCATATCAATATCCATCGTCCATTGGCCATCGACGTCGTCATTACAATTACTATTGCCATATACCATCTACAATCAACCCGATAAACTAGTCTATATAAAAAGTTTTCTAATCAATATTGATTGACAAGTAAGTATCATTTATCACCATTAAGGCCCCCCAAGCTTGCCGAGCGCTATTTCCACTTGCTCCGGTGGCAAGATGTGTATCAAATGTCCGAGATGGAGAATTGTTAGTAGGTTTATTGTGTATACAGCCGAAAAAACAATTCTTACACAAAGTAAATTTTCGGCAAACTCGAACCGGCAACTTGGGTGGGCCGGGCAAGATGCCCATTTCTTTCAAACTCCTTCTGGATGAAATTAAGGCAGATAAATCTAATATTATGCATTTTGTGTTTTGGTCATCGATAATGCCAATGCAGCCATAAAACCATTATCGTTGTCATCAATAGCAACATTATGTAGAGAGGTACATTTGGAAACAATAGAGTCAACAAAGTCGATATAATTTATTTGCAAAATAAATGTGTTCACTTATAAATGGACCGAAGAAAGCAAAAGTTGGTGATGATATTGTGGCCAGAATTATGTCACACACATCAGATTTTATTGATTATAATGATGATAAATGCTTCAGCAACGACGGGTTATATTTGCTAAGTAATGTTGCTGTCGAGGAAATTAACAATACAAATATAAAGAAGGAGAAAGACCGAACATCACTGACTATAAACAACAACAACAACAACAACAACAACAACAAGAATATGAAAGAGTCCTTTTCTGATGGGTGGGATGTTTTTAGATGTCAAATTAGTGAGGAGCATCGTCTGAAGACAAAATTCAATAATGCAGAAGAGTTCCTATACCATTGGTTAGTTGAATTGAAGGGATGCAAAGAAAATAGTAGACTGAGACCCCTCTTTATGAATGTTAAAAAGTTTAAGTGGAACAATATGTTAACGACAGTGGATTATCGTTCATTACCCAACATAGACAACAGCACGAAGCATGGACTGACTAAGGTTGTATATCCCTTGACCGACATACACGTATTCTATACAGATTACTTGGTTCTTTACTATTATTCCTACTTATGAGAGGTTTACTTCCCTCTTTAACAAGCGGCGATCCAACGTAGGATCTTACTTCAATATGTATCATTCACATAGGTATCTTCACATAGGTATCTTCACAAAACAATAAACGGGTGTCCGTATCTAAGTGGAATGATCAGAATGGCACTGTTGTTGTCACTCCCCTGTCATTCTAGGTCTTACCAACGATAATTTCCCTCATCACTCTTGTGGGTTCCTGGACTCAGGTTCTTCCTTTGATCGTGATTTTAGCTTGTCCCTGTTCTTCATATCCAGCAACAACTCCAGTAACACCAACACAGAGTTAACTCCTATTCCAACTCCCTCCTCGGCATCACGGAGGCACGAGGTACCACAGCCTCTTTGATCATTCTCTTACTCTTGATCACGTCGGGAAGAGATGGTGATGTCTCTTGAGACTGTCCAACCATCATCATTTCAAGTTCAAGCTTGTGCTGGGACATCTTTTTCTTCTTCTTCTTGATAGTCTTCTTCTTCTTCCTGAAAACGATCATGTTGCTGGCACTTGGCTTGTACACTTCATCAGAAGTACTCATATGTCCCATAGAGTTGAGCTGTTGTACATGTGATGAAAGTGAGCTCTCTCTTTTCCTCCTTCTGCCGTCTGCCTAATGTGTGAAATTGTTGGTCTCCTGCTCAGTGGTGGAGAATAATAATATGATAATCGAATGCATATGCCCTACATCAAATTATTATGGTGATTTTGAGAGGCATAGTTTGAGTGGGCATAAGAAGTTGGTCAATAATCGCTTTTTTATTCAGATGTCGTTTGAGATAAGGGACATCAGAGCCACAATGGTCTAAAAAATAAAATAAACAAGGGACACAGGGACATAATTTGATAAACATCGAATTTTAAATATGATTAGGGGCATGTAATATGATAAGGTACGTTAAAGAAAGCGCAATCGACGTTAATGCCCCAAAACTCAAAATTTCCCTCTAAGTCAAAATAAATGCCTCATATCAACAGTAAGAGTAGTTCTGATGTCAGCTTGGGGATTGGATAACCGAAAGTTGTGTATCAGAACCCAACCTCCATTGTACAGCTTATCTAATCCTTGCACGACATCACTCTCCTGATCCAGATAAGCTATTATACCATCAACACTACGATGGATAGATTTGTAGATATCCAAGTTCATTAAATTACCTACTTTCATATCACAATCCTCAGCCCATGATCGACCACCTTGTTTGAGACAAATGCTATGATATTCCCTATACAGACGCCAACTTTTATTTGGAGGGCGAGCTGGGCATATACATGATTAGGATTGATGATGGCAACAAGAAGGTCCATTGCAACTGTGGAACCTGTAGTCGAAATGCAGTTTGTTCATACGTTGTAACATTTGAAGAGGTGCTGCAGTTATCTGACAGACCTAATTCAAAGTGCATATCTGTAGATGATGCTAATGCATGGCCAACAATCACTGCAAAAGCTCTAGATTGATAAAACTTGTGAATATTGGTATTGGTAAGGCGCAAATTATTCACCCCTCTTTAGAATTACTTGAGGACATACCTTGAAACAAAACGTTGGTTGTTTTGTTAATACCTGATATGGAGTCATGATTAGTGTGTATCCTTGATCAATTTCAGTGTGAAAGATTCAAGTTCCTGCATTGATACACACATTACACAAAGGAAACAAAGCTGTGCCTGAAGCCAATGCATCCAAGACGATTGGCAACCTGTTGATCATACCTGTCAATTGATTGATCATATTGGCATAGTCTCGATTTTGTGTGGTTGTTTGTGATGCATGTTCTACTAGATTGAAGTTTGCCCGTTCATTCAAACTACCAATAGAACTTAATAGGTCAGTCAGTTTACCCTACCAGGTAACTCCAACCACTTTTAATTGTGTTCCGTGGCCATTTAAGAATAAAATTGGCGATACACTGAAAATAAATTTTCGGCAACTCTACCGGGCGCTTCGGTGGGCGGGCAGATGCCCATTTCTTTCAATCTCTTCGAAAGGCTAGGTATACGTATTGTATTGTAGGTGCATCATATTAGATCATATTGCATTTTGTGTTTTAGTCATCGATAATGCAGCCATAAAACCATTATCGTTGTCATCAATAGCAACAGTATGTAGAGAGGTACATTTGGAAACAATAGAGTCAACAAAGTCGATATAATTTATTTGCAAAATAATATATGTGTTGTTACCTTATAAATGGACAGAAGAAAGCATTAAAAGTTGGTGATGATATTGTGGCCAGAATTATGTCACACACATCAGATTTTATTGATTATAATGATGATAAATGCTTCAGCAACGATGGGTTATATTTGCTAAGTAATGTTGCTGTCGAGGAAATTAACAATACAAATATAAAGAAGGAGAAAGACCGAACATCACTGACTATAAACAACAACAACAACAACAACAACAACAACAAGAATATGAAAGAGTCCTTTTCTGATGGGTGGGATGTTTTTAGATGTCAAATTAGTGAGGAGCATCGTCTGAAGACAAAATTCAATAATGCAGAAGAGTTCCTATACCATTGGTTAGTTGAATTGAAGGGATGCAAAGAAAATAGTAGACTGAGACCCCTCTTTATGAATGTTAAAAAGTTTAAGTGGAACAATATGTTAACGACAGTGGATTATCGTTCATTACCCAACATAGACAACAGCACGAAGCATGGACTGACTAAGGTTGTATATCCCTTGACCGACATACACGTATTCTATACAGATTACTTGGTTCTTTACTATTATTCCTACTTATGAGAGGTTTACTTCCCTCTTTAACAAGCGGCGATCCAACGTAGGATCTTACTTCAATATGTATCATTCACATAGGTATCTTCACATAGGTATCTTCACAAAACAATAAACGGGTGTCCGTATCTAAGTGGAATGATCAGAATGGCACTGTTGTTGTCACTCCCCTGTCATTCTAGGTCTTACCAACGATAATTTCCCTCATCACTCTTGTGGGTTCCTGGACTCAGGTTCTTCCTTTGATCGTGATTTTAGCTTGTCCCTGTTCTTCATATCCATCTCCATGGCCTCACGATGACCTCGGGGAACTTGAACGCCATACTGGTATACTGGAGTACTGGCGTGAGAGGTAATCTTGACGCGGTGTATTTGCCTTAGCATATTCTTGCTTTTCTCCGCTAGTTTCTTGATCTTGATACTCTTGCATTCCCATTTATCGATGAGATCATGTTGCATAGCATAGTCGGCAAGATGAGTAGGTGCTGACTTATAGATTTGAGAGATCGGTTCCCAAGTTCTCTCCCCACTTTCCCACTCGATTAGTACCTGATGGTCAGCTAGACGTCCACCACTGCGTGCCCTGGGATTTCTTCTGCCCTTGTGTTGGTCACGATGATCAAGGATGGTCCTGAAGTTCCAGGTGTTTTTCTCATTCTGCGATTGCTCCTCGATGAAGTTGCATATCTCGTTCCATGCAACATACTCCTCGAATCTCTCAGATCTCACCTCAACCTTGAACTGGATACGCTCGGGGTTCTTCTCCAATTGCCCCTCATATTCCTCAGTGTAGTCAACAATCTCACCCCTATCAATAGTCCCGTCTTCCTTGGCAGGCAAGAGTATAGACTTTCCAATTATACTCTCTGGATTGAACCCGGCATACTTACCAGTGTTGTCTGATCCAAATCTAACTCTTTCAGGGATAGAGGGGTCATCAATATCAGGGAAATCCGGCGCATCATCATCAGCCTTGCGGTTAATATCCCTCTCATTGTTCATCTTCTTGACACATGACCGGAATAGTAGGGCACCTGTCTCCTCGTTGAGTACCCTGAGAGTAAGCGAATGACCCACGGTGCGAGAGAAACCAACGAATCGTACAACAATCTCATCAGACTGGGATGGGAAGTTCTTTCCGTCTGTTTGATAGTTCTTGATGAGGCATTTTTCCCAGAAGACGAAGTGCATAAGTACACTAATGTCAGGTGTCTGACCGCACAAGGCTTCATATGGGGTCCTCCATCCAAGTTTCTTCCTCGCCGTACGGTTCATGATGAAGATGACATATTCCACAACAAGTAGCCATGCCTCAAGGGGACAGCCTGACCAATTCATCACCCAGTTGGTGTGTCTTTTCACATCTTGATACGCACGTTCTGAGAAATTTTGTTGTTGTTGGTGAGGTTCAGACTGCCAGTCCTTGATGCAGAAGGTCCTTAGGATGTCCTTGACGCGGTTACTTATCTCTGCTTGTGCCCTATCACTTATGAGCATGTCCATGGCTCCCCGTTGTCGTATCTCATCGTTGAGTGTGTTGGCGAATTCAGCATCTGTACTACATCCGGAAGCGCTGATGTACTTGGAATGCTTACCACAGAATATCTGAGCAGCGGTATGACCTCCCCAAGCCGTGACATCACAGAAGATAGTATCTGTCGCCACAGGTTCATTCTTCCGGATGTACTTGGAATGCTTACCACAGAATATCTGAGCAGCGGTATGACCTCCCCAAGCCGTGACATCACAGAAGATAGTATCTGTCGCCACAGGTTCATTCCTCCTCTCGACGTTGTTGGCTGGATACTGGGTTCTCTGTGTGTCACGGATTCTACGATGTGAAGGCATTGTTGGTACAAATTGTGTGATAGCCTCGAGGGTATGTTGGATGACTCTCCCCGGTTGGTTAAGGAAGTACTGGCGGTTGGCCTCAACGTCAATGGGTACAGGCGTTATCTCGTGGAGATCTGCATTAAGATCTTCTAGGATAGGTCCATCTCGGCGTAGTTGGGTTAGGACAGATGGCGTCAAGATCTCACTGACATTGGTTTCAATGAGGTCACCGCTAAAATCAAATCCAGGATGGAGGGGATAAGGATTGTTACGCCCACCAAACAATGATTCATCCCTAGAGGGCCTGGAATCATATTTGGATGGTCTCCATAAGACATCACGCGTCATGACCACATGTGGGAGTTCATTCCATTCTTCCTTGGTGAAGGGACGGATGTTAAGGTATGCCAGACCGTTCTTGAAGTCTAGAGGGATAGCATACCCATCGAGGGTGGTCAATGACTGGTGCCCTTGGTTGATAGAACATCTATCGTTGACTTGTATCTTGTTGTCCTCCAGTTGAAGTGATGAGTGGATGGATTTACCCCGACCATGAAAGGCATATTGATTAAAGATTAGAATTGCTGGACCTCGTTGTGTGCGCACAACTCCACCGCAGGAACATAACTTGAGTTGTGGAAGTTCATGATTGTCAATTCCTTGCACATCAATGGTCCTCCCCGTGTACGAGATGAGGGTCATATCATCACCGCAAATGCCTCCATTGGCTCCCCTATCCACAAGTGATAAGAATTCATGCAGATGTTCCATGTTGCTAATGAAGTATGTACTATCCCCGTGAATCATCTCCCCGTAGCACTCCGCTAATGTTGCCAAATTAATGTTGAGTTGGTTGTCGTCGGGTGGCGTAGGAGTGGGATGTGTCCGATCACTATCCTGAAGGTGACGATGATATTGTTGTAAAGCAACCACCGCGATGGGATCAGCGTTGGACGCCCATTGTAGAAAAACGTCACTCCCTATCAACCCTGGACTTTGTATGAAGAACAATAACTTATCGAGATCCATACGGTTACCTGCACGGAGCAATAAATTAATTGTGTTGTTGATAGTGCCATTGAGAACATCGTCCATTGTGAGGTTGATGTGCCCTTTGCCATTATCATTTTCACGGATTGTGTTGTTACTAATGTTGCTCGCCATCGTAGTTCGTTGTTGATGATTGTTGTACCACGTTAATTATTTACAACTGAATTATGAAGGGTGACTTTCGGTGGATCTTCCTTCTCAAAGCTTGCAATAATTAACTGACCGTATATTCCAACAGACCGAATCTGAATTGCAATATGTTTAGGTATATTATTTAACCAACTTAACCAACTATACTAAACTTAATCCGCTATATTACTTGCTATATTACCCGACGATTTATTATTAATATCAGTAGCCATTTGTCTCATCAAATTTTATCTCTACCTCTGACGAGTGATGAGTATATGCGAGTTATGAATCATGCCACAGGCCGACCTCAAGATCGGTATTACAGCATAATATTGCCCTGCTCATGTTGGACGATGAACATGCACTACTTGTGAATGTAGTAATAAATACAAAGACGCAGTACGAGTATTAATTTACTTTCAACCACAAAATGTCCACTATAACTTTGGCCAACAATTTTGGTTGCCGAAAATGTCCTACAGAAAATTTTAGACATACTATTCCGATGCAGAATTATCCGTAGAAGACGATAGAACTATCCGTTTACACTCAAAACTTAATATTAATGGAGATATAATCGTTTAAAGTTATGGTCTTAAGTAGATGGACAAAATAAGATAGATATCTGTTGGACATATCAGGTATACAATTTTTATGGTCTGTACGTGGGAATTAGTACAAGATACCGGTATCTCTAGTTTTGGTTTTAAGTAGAGTTGTGGTTGAAAGTAAATTTATACTCGTATATAAATGTCATTCACTTAAGGCAGAAGCATCAGAGATTACAAGACCACCATCAATGAATATCAGGTATCCTTTAGTCACTCCTCATAACACATTATGCATCCAGACTCTACCGCCCATTTACATATCAATTTTTAGAGTGCAAATGGAATTGGGTCGGCGTCTTGCTCTTTCATCTTCCCTTCACTTTTTGCTTTTGTAGCCTCCTTCTTAAAAGTGTCAAGATATGTCTTCATATTTTTGCCCTATACTCCAAAGGAAGAGACACTGTGTCTGCAAGCTTTGATCCGTAAAGGATTGTGTCATGGTAATTTCGTAGATTGCCATATCCATAATGCTGCCCAGTGTTGGGGTTGATCTTATTGGCACTAATGAATAAAGTTGTCATTGTCATCTTAACATTGAGACGATCATATTTTAAATCCTGGGTACTGTCATGACCCTGGTCTACTATGACATCATTATATCCTTATGGGATGATATATAGAGGAGTAATCCTCAAGTGATATGCAGTAATACGTCTTGCACCACAAGGTATTACAACAGAGATATCCAATAACCATAAAAGGTATTGTAATCTCTTACCATAGTACATTCTTACGCACACCACCTGAGTTACCGCCATTGTTATTGTTAATAGCCGCATTACGACTAGCTATATGTGTTGAAATGCCTGCGTATTGATTAGCCATAGTTATTTGTTGCAAAATCAGTTGATGTGTTATCGATTGCATGTGATTGCACGTATTGGTACTAGCTCAAAAATGTATCTTATATGCTATAACTTTAGAATATTGTAGATATATATGTTGTTAAATTATTTTACTATCCAGATGTACTAAAACTGAAGTATGTTATTGCCTAGAGAGAGAAGAGTTGGCGGCCGTCATGATTGCTTGATTATTGTTTTGTCAAAGGATACCCCCCCCCCAAAGGATACCCTACTTCTTACCTCCAAGACTCTCTCCTGGTCTTGGTCTTAAATAAGTTTTGCCAACTTATTTTTTACGTAGGTAGTTTTGTACTAGGATACGGACAGTATCTATTCTAGTACAATATCATCACGCAAAAATAAGTTATACAACTTATTCAAGACCAAATTTGGCGAGTTTTAACTTAAAATCCCAGATGACTTATTGGGACGTATATTAAGGGGGTATAAGTTCTTGGAGCGAGGCTCACTCGGAGGAGGGGGGTATAGTTCAAGTTGGGGGGTATAGTAGTTTTTTGTGGAAGCAAATCTATAGATACCAGTATCTGCTGATACACCAAAGATACTCGAAATACTGATGATTGTAACCCCAAACACATAAACGAATTGCATAACTCAGCATGAATAATCAACACCACCACCTATTCTTGCGGAAACGCACCCTCAACGGGGAGATATGTCCTCTGATCTCTACAATGTATCAACTTTGATAATCTCTCGGCACAAAGCTAACATACCCGTAGAGGATGATCATATCAGTTTTCACCTTGGAAACTCCGAAGGGGTAGGCCGGGGATAACATTAATGTGAAAAGAAAAAAGCAAGTATTCGGACTCCCAATTATGAAGAAGTCAAAAGCACCAACAAAATATTATTATGAAGAAGTCAGATCATTTCCTTATCTTCATATACTAATCATGTTGTGTATTGCAAGTATAACAGTATATTCTACTTTAGATTGCATTCGTCTTTTAGTCACATCACCGCCACTGCCATTATTGTGCTGCAATTTTTGCTATATGCAATAAAATAACAAACAACACCGTACCATTGCAATAACCATTGCAATATTATTATCGATCCGGCATCGTTCACCACCGCTAATAATTTAACCGTATATTCGTTTCATACAGTATCGCCGCCTTGTAGACAATTATCACCGCCGCCG
>Ga0214477_101421_pt1 | contig 11590 bp, 6 predicted proteins | sample M1_20Mar14CPVII9_FD_165058 | JGI IMG/M metagenome (GOLD analysis project Ga0214477, IMG submission 165058) | Marine eukaryotic communities from Monterey Bay, California, United States - M1_20Mar14CPVII9sort6BwellC16 | ecosystem: Environmental > Aquatic > Marine > Unclassified | place: USA...
CGAAAGGACACTAACATGGTGCATCATCGTCGATTGATGTGGTTGAGGGTCGCGGCGTCGAACGATAACGCCCGGCATCATGGTATGACCACCCTACATTCTTTATATGGTCATAATAAAGGACTCTACGTGACCGGACGTCTATTCTGATGGTCTATATGCGTTGCAATCGGAGTATTAGTATGGTGACGATAGGTGGCTGGTCTACCTAATGGACTATAACTATTTAAATATACAAAAGTAATTGTCCTGGCCAGCAGATTAGCGTATCTACATATAGTTAACTAACGTATAATACTATCCAGGACAATTACTTTTGTATATTGAATGAGCATCGGCCGACCTAGGATGGCCTATTATCATGGTTGATGCCTTTTTTGTCTGTGAGGATAGGTACTGTGTTTACCTTGAAAAATCATTTTCATTTGCATTTTTTTGAGGTCATATCGTAACTCATAACGAACCTACCTGAGATTTAAACTCATTTCAAGTAAGAGATACCGATTGTTGTGATGGGGAGCAATATGCTGCTATTATTGGCTTGCTGCCCCTATGCCAGTCGTCTATTACCGTGTACTGATTTGATGTGCTATTGTTGCGTTGATAGTCTATTAGCGCCGCCGCTGTCGAAACATTAATACTCAAACTCAACAAGGTGAAAGAGAATATAAAATTTTGCTCACATCATATGCACAAAAATTACAAACATCTAACATACGCAAAGATATATCAATAATACCTCCCTCGACATCAGTTACAAACAAAATATTATTAAATAGAAAGAATTTGTCTATATTTTATTATACAGAGGTGCTAGTTGGAGATATATTCATTAATACCTTGGCATCAGATTACAACAGATAGATATTATATCTAATTTAGATATTAGAGATTGGTCTATTATATGGAAGGTGGTGATATAGTATTATAATATTAGTACAAAAATGGTATCACTAGAACTTGAGGCACGGCTTGATAATTTGCTTTCTACTGCCCAAGCTGAGACGGCAAACACTGATCTATTTGCACCACTTATGGAAAGAGAAGAATGCCCGATATGTATGATTCCGCTTCCAATTGATGAGATTGAAATTGTATTTCAGACGTGTTGTGGAAAAAGTATATGCTGTGGATGTATCCACAAACAAAAGATGAATGATAATAATAAATGTGCCTTCTGCTGCCAGCCAGTTCCAAAGAATATTATCAAAGCTCTGAAAAAACTAACAAAGAGGAATAATGTTGATGCACTCATACAAATGGTCTACTTATACAATTCAGGGGAAGAAGTGTTTCAGAGTGATACCAAATCGCTTGAAATGCGTATCCGTGCTGCCGAACTTGGTAGTGCCAAAGCGTTTTCTGTTATTGGAAAGAGTTATATTGAGGGCACTGCAGTTGAAGTAGATAGGTCAAGATCATTGGCATTTTATGAAATAGCTGCCAAGAAAGGATGCATAATAGCTCACCAATATCTAGCGGCATTTAATTTTGAAAATGGGGACTATCAAAGGTGTACTGACCATTTGAAAGTATGCGCAAATGCAGGGTGCCAAGGATCAATGAATAAGTTAATGGCGTATTACAAAACCAATGTATCAAAAGATGGTCTGACACAAATGCAAACGTTACTAACAAAAGAGGATCTAGCACAAACTCTCCGTGCATTTCAGTCGTCAAATAATGAAATGAAGAGTAAGGACAGGGATGATGCCCGTGCTGCAAGGGCTAGCAGTCACATGTGAACAGGTACGGTCAGGCAGAAATGAAGCTGGTTTGTCACCGCTTTATCGTCTGCTCCGTAGTATGCAGTTTTTGTTTGAATAGTTTGCCCATGGGTGAGGATGGTTTGGATGATTGTGAAAGCTAGAGCTTATATGTTATTAAGAGTGCTTAAAGCGGCACTATAGAGTCTTTCAGTGATAAGTCTAAAGTTGTGCCTATGATCAGTTATTGTATTTAGCGTAGAGCTGACATCCAAACATTTACAACATATCTCTACCTTGAATATTCATAACAACACTCAACATACAATATAGACAACATTCACTTCTATCTATCAATCTATCCAAGCCCGACTAAGATACTACACTCGGACAACACTCATCTATATCTATATCTATCGAATAATCGAGCCTGGCATACCTGCGGGGAATAGCAGACCACCAGCCTTGTTCTCCTTTTGAGGTCCGGGGAAGACTTGCCAAAAGCGGAGAGTCTCATCACCGGCACCGGTAACAATCGTGGACCCATCAGGTGAAAGTGCCAGATAAAGCACCCTGTATGTATGTCCAGTTAGTGTAGCAATCTTTTGCATCGATGGGTACTTCCAAACGACTGTGGATATAGAAAACAAGAAGGCAGAGCATGAGATTTGACTAAAAGACAAGACCAGAATATCTCGCTAGAAGAAACAAACACACTTACCAATCTGATTCAACGAATATCCATGAGTACTAACCAACTCATTGCAATTCTTCGAGAAGGCCAAGTTGCAAACCTGACTTCCCGTGTCGATACAATTAATCCCATGTCCTGTTAAGCAGTTCCAGAACCTAATACATCGATCGGCCGTGCCGCCACCACTTGCCAGTATGCCATGCTGATGTGGATTCCAAGCAATTGCCTTAACGGCTGCCGTATGATCGGCAAAGGTATGAATCGGTTTGGTATGCTTCTTCACATCCCAAACTAGTAACTTGTTATCATTCCCTCCACTAGCCAACATGGACCGTTCATCGAATGACCAACGCAAGCCACATACCTCTTGTTTATGTCCACACAATCGCATTTCATAGTTACTATCCGATCGAGGATCATGTAAATGAATAAGACGATCACGTGATCCAGATGCCAAGAGCTGGTTGGACGCATTGGCGCCAACACTACCCGATAACTTCCAAGACAAGGCACCAACACGTGCCGAATGTCCCTTCATGGTCCGAATAAGCTTTTGTGCCCCTGCATCCCAAAGCTGTACTTCGCCATTGCTCACACCAATGGACAGATGTTTACCACTCTCACTCCAACTAACAGAAGTTACTGTATCTTCTGTCCCACTCATATCAGTTAATTGTGTAACTCGTGAAGTGACCGCACTCCATAAGTAAACAGAGGCACCCAATCCTACTGCCAATACATTCTGTGAACTCCAATCAACCAAATTTAAATAAAAATCATCCTGTAATGCCGGCGCGTCTAATACCTTGGTGGGCACCTTGGCAATCTTACGCTTACACCGCTCGGTATATGAACCGAGATTATTACGTTGACTTGAACTCAACGAGACAGGACTTAATTGGAATGAATTCACAATTGATGAATGTTCATTCTCCCTTGATAGTTCTGTATCACGACCATTCATATTATGAAACATGGAATTATGATAATATTGACGTGTTGGATTGAACCGTAGGTTATTGGATCGTTCATGAAACGGCGTGACAATGTTACCATTGTTTATATTCGAATTGACTAATCCAGTTGGTGATTGCATGGAATGTGCGGCGGGGTCGATATTCTCACCTAGCAGTTCGGAACGGAGTAATGCATCATATAAGAGTGGTTGACGATTGGTAGCATCTTGACGTTCAGTCTCTTCATTATCATCTGCATCATCTGACCCCACAGTGTCTATATCGGGAGCGGGTGCAGGAGTGGGAGTATCATCCACAATCGTCCCACCACCCATCATTGTCTCACCAAAGCTAGGCTGGGGATTGATATTTAAAATATCAGTATCTATCACAGTTTCCGTAGCAGTGGCACTAGTAGCACGTCCACTTCCACCATTATTAACACCATTGGTATTAATATAATGTGTTCGTCTCTTCCCACCGGTACTTAAATCAAAATTAAAGTTTGATAAGGCGCGTGAGGGGATGTATCGATCACCGGCACCACTTCGTGCTTCATAATCGATTAACATACTTCCGTCACTTCCCGCTGCACTTCCTCCTCTACTTGCACCATAGGTTCCACCAAGGGTACTATTGGCAGGTGAAGAAGCAGCACTTGAACAAACACTTGCATTATAACTCAAATTACCCGATAAGGGTGAGGTAACACCTGTTACCAATCCTTGTTTCCGGGGTGATGAATTCATAAATGTTGATATATTACTTCTTGTTGAAGTGTTGGTTGCAATTGATAGATTGACACTACGACGTGAATGAGATGGTGATGCTGCAGAGGCTGAGTATGATCGATTGTATACTCCTCCTCTTGAGGGAGTCGTTCCATGAGGTGTTGAGATACCACTCATATTATCAAAACCACCATCGGAGGAAACATCCATTGCCATTACATTGGAGCTTAAGCTTGCCATACTACTGTTTGCAACACTGCTATTCCCATTCATGGATTCAGCACCACCAAACAAGTTACGTTTCACTTCGCCATCTTCTTCCTCTCCTCTTGAGTTTAGAGAATTACTCCTCATATAACTAGCACTTGAATGAGGAGACTGCCCGTAACTCGGGGGAAGTCTAGACGAATATCGTGAATCTAATCTACCGGGAGATAATTTGGATGGTGTCCTTGCTCCTCCATAACCACGAGGAGATGTTCCATTGGTAGATCTATTAGCGTTGGAGTTACGACCATAGGAAATTGAGGAGGTTCCACCTAAACTAAGTGAATCATCAACAAAATCAAATGAAAATTTAGGTGAGGGTGTTACCGAACTTGTACTTGAGGAACGTAGTATTGATTTATTATTGTTCGGCGTTGGCATACCAGTAGTTTGTTGAGGTTGATGCAATGAGGAAGATGGAGGATGTTGCAATGAAGATTGTCCAGTCATGGATGGACTAATCTGCTGATGTGGAGTTGCCTCCAAATTAACTTGCGTTGGATTTGTTATTTGTTGTTTATTGTTATCTGGAGAGGGTAATGAAAATGTAACAGATTTATAATGTTTAGATGGTGGTTGATTTAACTGTATATCTCCTGGTCTTTTCATTTAAGATAGTTGTGTGTGGAGGGGAGAAGTTGAGAGTTGGGGGGAGGAATTGATGTGTGTTTGTTTGATGTGATCGAATTAATTTGTGGTTAGATAAATTGATTGGACGGACGATCTGTTGATTTATTTGATGAGGAGGATAATGATGTTGTAATTGATCACGTATGAATGATTAGCGTCTATTAGTTTGAGAAGATCAAGAATGCTTGCTAGGCGTTGAGTTATTACTCGAGTTTGCAAATGTGAGTCAAAATTGAATCTGGCGAGCTAACGGGATCTGGCTCAAGAGCAAGCTGAGTATTGATATAGAGTGCGATAGTAGAGATAGTAGCGCTGTTATTGTTCTTGATATGCAATGAAGCATATATGATAAAGAAGAGATTCTCTAGTAACCAATCCGATAACAATCGCCCATCGGTATAGGAGTGAGATATATACATTGCAATAATTTCATTCTCTCGTTATGGCTATGGTTGATATTGGTTTATAGTTTAGTTATGCTGTTATGATCACAAGTGCATGTGATACGACATAGTAGGAGATAGATATTAGTTTCACTGTTTATATATTACAACAATAGTATGGTATCATCATCAAAAAAGAAGAGAGGAAAACAACGTAAGGCTGCTAAAAACAAGGCTATGCTACATGATGCTATAACCGACGTCGCGAATGGGAATGAATGTGAGGTAGTAACACCCAAAGTATATCTTGAACTAATTAAACAGGCAAATAATCATGCCATACAAGCCTTGGTTGCACCTGAAGTTGATGTGGATATACTGAAATCTGGACTTCCATATGCATTAGATTTTCTAAAACGATGCGAGGATGAGACTTTTGACGAAGTGAAGTCAAGATGTTGGGGGTGGTGATATAATAACACCAGTAACATGGATTGAAGTTCTTATAAATGCAGAGATAAAAGATGAATGTTGCAGGTTGCAAATTGCTGAGAATATTGGACCATTAGTTATGTGTATGTGCAATGATACAAAGCGTCAATTCTTCAAGAGTAACACACATTGGAATGAGGGAATTTATGCTTTTGCTTGTCTCATTCACAATATGATACTTAAAGTGGTCGATAATTCAGATAAAACCGAGTGTAAGAAGATTATTGATACCGTTCTAAATCATGAGGGATTACTGATATCAATTGTTCAGTGGGGATTTTGGGAAGAAGAATATAGGCCTGATATTACAAAGGAATTAACAACTGATGACTGTGTTAGCATGGTTAGATTAGCCAATGAAACATTGTATGGGTTAGCAGAGATTTTAGACGATCGTGAAGATAAAAAGAATCAAATGAGGTCTATTGGTTCAACTTCTATTGTGAGTAAAGACTATGATCCAACCTGCACAATACCATGCGTTGTAGGATTGATACGTCGAATGAAGACGACCACAGGAATAGAGACGACTTTATCCGGCACCTGTATCTACCGCCTAATATTTGCAGAATGTGTAGACAGAGATGTCATCACACAAATAATTAGTTTTGGATTGAATACTTCAATGGATTTTGATACTGTCGAGTTTGTTTCAAATTTATTAATTGCTATAACCCGCAAGGAAACAAAGAAAATCGGGAGCTACCACCCAAGTGACTCGTTTGTTGCATGTGCCGTCCGTAATGGACTTATTGAGATGTTTTTGGGATTTATTGGTCAATTTGGGATGCACGAATACTTTCCTAAGGAGAGAGATGAGCGGTCATCACTTTGTTCTGCCATTGATTGTACTCTACTCGGTGTGTATGAAATCTCAATGCACCAAAAGTCTTGGAAAGCTATTAGGAACAAAAGGACAGACATTGAGGAGAAGCTAGCAGCGGTAGAACAGAGCCCAAAAATTACAAGTAATGCCAATTGCAAGAAGCTATTAGACATGGTCAGGTCGACCCTTGATATGAATGGTTCATACTGCTGCCGATGTAACAAGTCGCTTACCAGAACAGAGGTAAAGCTATGTAATGGTTGTGGCTGTATGTCTTATTGCTCAAAAGCCTGTCAGAAGAAAGATTGGATCAATGGTCATAGCCAATCCTGTGGGAAGACTTATACTAATGAAACGGTTGGGCATTTTCAAGGCAGAGTTCTACCAAGAAGAACACTAGAGGATGAAAGGGATGCTTCCAAGTTGAAAGAGCTGGAGATTAATGTCAATATGATTCAGCTCAAAATCTTCAAAGACAACTCAGAAATTATTTTGAGCCAAGCAGACACTCTGGGCATTCCTCTAAATGATTGTGTTGTTGAATTTGACTTGCGTAAGTGCCCACCGGCGGTTGAGACTCAAAGATATACTGAATATTTCAAACCAGATGAAGTCAAGGGCTATGAAGATAGCCGATCGGAAAGTATCATGTGCATCTACAGGTCGTATATAATCCGGAATGGAGTTGCGGATGGAAATGGAGAAGCTCCATCACTCTTCATACAAAGATTGTTCCCTCATGAGCAGCTAGTAAAGAATGAGTCATGATTGATTAGTGAACCAACACGATAAGGTAGTTCGGTTTCTTATAAGAATTAGGGAAACTCTGCATTGAATAAAGATTACATATTTGCCAAACTATTCTTATCTCTAAATCTATATGTATTCATCCAATGAGATGTCACCTGAGTCATCTTTTATTACCTATCTCTGTTGCTCTTCTTTCATTTGGTATTAGCGTTTTGCTTGAGCAGCACAGCTATCGGTACAATGTATAACAATACTGCATTTAACGACCATACATCTCCAACAAGCTCATGCTGCTATCATTAGCCACAGATTTCACGGCTGGAGCAACGGCTTGGACATTCGAAGCAGTTGCTTGGGCAGTACTACCTCCATCATGGTTACCAAATGAGCTAATGAATAAAACTGCCAATATCCCACCAGCAACGAGTGCTAGCGGATCCATTTCTTCTTCACTTTCCACAGCTACATCCTCCGGTGTTAATATCGTGATCATGTTCTCGGCTGACGAGGCTGAACAATCATCCATACCATCATCTACCTGTAACTCAGTTACTACTCCATCCTCAACGACCAATGCAAATCGTTTTGAACGAGTTCCTACACCATTTTTGAAGCCCATATCTTCTACTAAACCCAACTCTTTCACAAGTTCACCATCTCCATCAGAAACGAAGGTAATTGGAGATGTATCCTGTGAGTCAATACCGGCATCCTCAGACCATGCCTTATTAACAAATACATCATTCGTAGTAATGACGGCGATATTATCCACGCCCAACTTTGCAAACTTTGAATGATTCTCAATATACCCTGGTAGATGTTGCTTGGAACAAGTAGTAGTGAATGCGCCAGGCATGCCAACCAAGATACTTTTGCCGCTTCCCAATACTTCCTGAATAGATTTAGCCTCACCAATCTCAGTCTCTTTGTCGTCAGATGAAAGTGAAATTTGCAATAGCAAAGAGGTATGCTAAGCAAGGTGCATGTATGAGCTCGGCAATAAGATCTCTTCAACTTGAGGTTGTCTCATGTAGTTGCCTTATTGTGAGTATTGTGAGACATAAGTGGTAGACATTCGCGACTTCCTTCTCAACCGATATTTATCACCACTTTACTACAACCTATGGCCGACCAATCTTTTGCTCTGATATGTTCACACACAACCCTCTGGATAATTAGACTCTAAGAAGTAATTCTTGATTTCCTAAACTGATTTCTAACAAGTTGCAACATCAACATTATATGCACAGCAACTCCGGAAAGGCTGTTAACATCTTGAATATACATTCAGTATATTCGACCGATTGTACCCGCTCTGGGGTTTTGTAATCTTCGTCCTCATCACACAGAAGGTGTATAGGTAACTTTTTAGAGTGATTGTTGGTTGTTACCGATGCCGGGCTCTTCGTCATAAGATACTCTACAACTTTAAAGTTCCCACGGCGACATGCCTTGTGTAGAGGTTGGTCTCCATTATTATTTGACAATCGAAGAACGAAGTCACTTATCTCTTTTGCATTATTCTTATCCGTCATCGAAGCCTTGAAGCCTTCAACTAAATACTGCACAACTTCTAGGGATGAAAAGTTTGCAGCCAAATGCAATGGCAAATTACCCTCGACGTCTCTTTCAAGAATACTCAAGCGATCAGTTTCTACCAAATACTTGACAATTTCGATTGATGCATGTGAAGCAGCTGTATGAATTGGTAACCTTCCAATGCCATCTGGGGTAGAACATGCAGCAGCAAGTTGATCGACTAGAAACTTGAAAGTATTGATTGAACCACTCAAGGTGGCAAAGTGTACTGCATTTCTTCCATATTCATCCATGCTCTGCAGCAAATCGGGATCTTCCTCAACTAAATCCTTGATAATTTGTGATGGACATTTGCACACACAAGCTATGTGCAGTATACTAGCTCCTGGCAAACTCGATAATTGTTCACCATCAGAAAGAAGAGGTTTGGTACTATCAACCAGATACCGTATAACATGAAGTTTTGACCTCCGTGACGCTTCACGCAAGGCGATATTCCCATCTCCATCTTCCTTTAGAAGCAACCCCCGATCATCTTCTACTAGTTTCTGTATAGTATCTAGTTTGCACTTGTAGATGCAAGCAGTTTGTAGAATATTAGCCTCGGGTATACTCGATACTGTTGCACGTTCAGCCAGAAGAGCCTTGAAGAAGCCAAACGACATTTTCTCTTCTGCAATATTGATTGGGGTTTTACCCTCGTATTGTTCAATCAAATACTCTGCCAATGGATCAGCAGGCTTCCCTACCGCCTTCTTCACCGATTCTGGGTAGGTATCAACTAATACCTTTAAGATAGCTATCGCCCTTTGCTCTTCCATTTCCTTATTCTTACAGAGTGTGTGTAGAGGAAGATGTCTATCATTTTCATATTCCTGCTTAGCCATTTCAGGATGACGCTTGACGATCATCCCGATAGTTTCAGCTGACATATTTGGATTCTTGCAAGCAGCATTAAGAGGGGATTCAGAATAATACGAGCTTACGCCATCGTATGATTCGTCGTCCTTAACTTCATAACTCTCAACTTCCAGAGCCAGAGATGAGGGGATACGTTCAAATAGGTACCGAAAGACATCATCAGGGAATGGAGTCACGCCTCGGTTTTCAATTAGAGCCCAGATTGGTGCCTTTAACCTTTTCTTCTCATTATAATCGATTTCAAAACAATCCCAGTTTATGTCAATTAACAACCGTGCAAGCTTGAGCGATACACATTGCCCTTTACAAAGAATCCTGAGGGGTGTGCCCACATAATGTGTATCATTTGTCAAGGCTTCTGGATATGCATCGACAAGCATCTGGATAACATCAAAATCAATCTTCCCACTAGGGAAAGATGGCGCTTCCACAATCCAACCACCTCTTTTATTCGTATTAGTACTATTGGATCTACTAAATTGATTTCCCATCCCTTCCTACTATTGCAATGATGTATGTCTTGTACTGATGTAGTATGGTTTGTTTATAATAATTTGTAACAAAAAATGCTTACTTAGATACATAGACAACAACTTCCGTTAGAGAGCTACCAACTTCAGTGGACAGAAGCCATTTGTATACTACTTGTTTTTTAGATGTTATTGAAACAGGCCCTATCCTCATAGAACAAAAGCAAACTTCATAACAGCAGTATCGTAGCGTACCTAAGACTAATTAAAATTATGGGCTTCACGAATTGCAATTGTTGATATGGGGATCTATTCTCTATATCATCGATTACATACCAATGGCGAAGCATTAAATATTGCAAATAGAAAAACAGTCCTATATAGTACTGAAGATAGCCATAGAAGGATATAAGCTTTTTTCAATTGGTGTTAATTATGACGGAAGGATACCGCAATCTGTAATGGATTATCGTTTTCGACGTGTTAATAGGAGCTCAATATCTCCTCTATTAGAGCAGTTGGTATACTGATAATACAGTGTCACTTGATCAGTTTTTAACGCTGATTCGATTAGTGGAGGTTTCAGGATTGTTGAGACAATACATCAATTGCAATTAAGGAGGGTATCCTTACTACCAAAATCTCAGTTATTTCTACACCACCAATTATCAATATAATATGGATAAACTTACATTGGGTGGAGACGTCCCTATATCTACTAGTAATAGTATTGAAGAAAACGATGGTCATTATGATGATAATGACATCGAGGATAGTGCTTCTAAAGAGTGCACATCTTATGAACCAACCATCTCTTGGTCACTTGATTGTCAACTTCAAGAGAGTGGCATCTTTGTATCAGCAAGACGTGGGATAGACGAATGCCATCCTAAATTACTTGATGAGTTTATCGAATATACAGTGGGCCATACAATGTCCTGTGGTCAATATGGAATTGAGAAGATAACAATGGAAGGGCTGCAAGAGTTCGTACGACGAATTCCAGCCGATTTAGTTGAAAAAACAATTCTTGATTATAGTGTATTACATCATTATGTTGGGTATTATAATCCATGTCCACCAGATGGAGGATTTAGAGACGATAATCACCCTCCCGCTGATATACAATTGGAAATAGTACAATATCTAGTAGAATTGGCACCAGATGTTGTGTACCGTTTTCAAGTCAAATCGTCAGACTTCTACTGGTGTAATGCAACACATC
>Ga0214477_101423_pt1 | contig 11576 bp, 10 predicted proteins | sample M1_20Mar14CPVII9_FD_165058 | JGI IMG/M metagenome (GOLD analysis project Ga0214477, IMG submission 165058) | Marine eukaryotic communities from Monterey Bay, California, United States - M1_20Mar14CPVII9sort6BwellC16 | ecosystem: Environmental > Aquatic > Marine > Unclassified | place: USA...
TGAACTCCTTCATTAACGATATCTTCGGACGTATCGCCGGAGAGGCTGGCAAGCTTGCCACCTACAACAAGAAGGCTACTCTCTCATCCCGTGAGATCCAGACTGCCGTTCGTCTTATGCTTCCTGGGGAACTTGCCAAGCATGCCGTATCTGAGGGTACCAAGGCCGTTACCAAGTTCTCCTCCGCCTAAGCATTATTATGTGCATTAGGTATTGCAATGATATTGTTTATCGACAATAGTAGTATGGCTTGTACCACTCAGCCATACAATATACAAACAGGATTTTCTAAAATCCGCCCTATCATCAAAGACCAAACAAACATTTATTTTTCACATGTACCGTCTTTTATTAATTGTTTCACAGCTCAGGTGAGATTACACGTATGTTGAGGTGGTAGTCTCAACACAGTCGTATATCTTTGATTGAAGAGTAGCAGTGGTGGATATAGTGTATTGGGCTACCTATGTGTTTTTCATCAGCGGTCTAGAGTTTGGAGTTGGAGTAAGTAGGTGCACCTTATCATAATAGGCTAAACTGAATAATACTAGATAGTTCATACTTATTGATACTGTGTTAGAATGAATTGCAATGTAGGTACTTATATCCCCATTACGTTAACACTTCTGATATATCCTTGCGTCTATATTACGAATGCCCTTGTAAGGATATAGAATATCTTGTTACTCTCATTCACTTTCCAACTGTATTGTTCTGCTTTAAACAAATCAGTATCAAACATAGAGTGTGGGCTGCCGATAAATTGATAAGTAATGAAACAATAATGAAGTAGATGTTGTTAATGTTTCCTTTGTTGTTCAGGGCGGATTTTATAAAATCCTGTTTGGTTTTTTGTTTTGTTGTTTAAGAATCATCATCTAAATCTAAACAGCTATCAATGTTATACTCCATCATATAATATACAATTGACCATAACACAACAACAGATTCAAATGAAGATTGCAATAACAGCACACTATTGAGTTTCAGTGCTTATTTCTTGGACTTCTTGGCGGTCTTCTTCTTTGTGGCTTTCTTCTTAGGAGCTGCCTTCTTTTTGGTAGCAGGCTTCTTCTTGGTTGCGGCCTTCTTCTTAGGTGCCTATAAAGATGATATGCATGATACAGAAAATTAGTATTAGATCATTAAACAAGACACACACAGTTCACATGACACATAAAACTCACAGCCTTTTTCTTGGGTGCAGCCTTCTTCTTAGGAGCGGTCTTCTTCTTGGGTGCGGCCTTCTTCTTAGGAGCAGCCTTCTTCTTGGTAGCAGCAGGCTTACTCTTCTTTGTGGCGGCAGCCTTGGTGGCGGCGCTGAGCTTGAAGGATCCCTTGTTCTTGGTAAGTTCACCATCGGCAACAGCCTTGTTCAAGGCTTTCAAGTACATGCCGTTCATCCACTTCTTATCCTTGGGAAGGTTGGCCTGCATGTGCTTCTTGATAGCAATGGAGGAGGATCCGGTACGGTCCTTAAGTGCCGAGATGGCGTCGAATATTCCTGCTTTGTATGACATGTTGTTGGTTGTTGTTGGGAGCTGTTGTTTGTGGTGTAACGACAAAATATTTATGGTGATGTGAGTTTGAGATAGGTGTACCGACGACGGATATAGAATTGCAATTAACATATATATTCTTTACTTCATCCGCAGTATAGGATATACCAACACCCATCTATATATAGATTGAGGTACATACACCAACGGACAACAAAGTTGAGGGTTCACATGCACCGTCTTTCCATGATTGCGTCTCTTCATCCAATGACGGCCGACGAACATATCATATGCACGCAACCCTTATCGCCCCGCGGCTCTGTATGACTTTCTCTCTCCTCCTCCCTCGTCCACAAAGAGCCATGATCTACAATCAATACTACACTCACCTGTTGTTATCAAACTGTTGTTCGAATTATGAGAGCAAGCAAGCAATTTCGAGAATGGCTAACACGTGACCAACATATTCGTGACTGGGCAAAAGAGAGAAGAAGGGAAGCACTGCCTACTCTACCGACCATACAGATCATAGATCAGATACACAGCTCTTATTTGATACAAAGGCTCAGCGTGCTCTAATGTTTGAAGAACTTGAATCATTATCTTTGCAGTGGCTCTCTATAAGTATATCTCATCTACACTCTCATATAAAGGGTATCTTTGAAAGAATATATCTCGGAAGAGTTTCTGTATTGGTAGTGAGGCACAGGTTATATTATGTGGATATATTTTTTAATATCTAACTTTCCGCAGAGTATCAAATGTACCTACATCATAATCATAACCGCAAGCCATCAAGCGGTGTTAGTTAACAAACCCATCACGACATTGTATTATTTTTCAACCTTCTAGTACATCTGGAAGCTTATCCTCATAAATCAACTGCATCAACTGCCTAGCACTCTTCATACCATCTCCATCTCTTGTCTTTGTATTGCACCGTTGCCATGCTACCAGTGAGGCAAATGTACCTGCCACTTGAGGGGATACCTTCCATTGCTCTTTGTCATTACTACTACTTCTATCTGTACATATCAGTTGTTCCAATGCACATCCCCACGAGCTAGCAGCTAGACAAAATCCAGAAAAGAGTGCATCTCCAGCACCATTGGCATTCACCTCGCCGTCTATTTGAAATGCAGGGATACGTACTTGTGTTCCTGGTATCCATTGACTGATAGTTATTGGTTGTTGCTCATTATTTGATAATTGTTGCAATCTTTTACTATCGGGTGTGACACTCACAAAGGCTCCTTTGGAACCAAGTGAGAGTAGAACCACTGCACACCCTTGTTCATGAAATGATGATATTTGTGATAGCATTTCAGGACTGACGACATCATTGGTGGTATCCTTCTCATCGTTTGCTTGTTGTTTATCATGTTGTGATAGTACCATTACTTCATCTTCATTCAAATGTAATACATCAATCTCACATAATGATGGCATTAGTGCTTCCCGTGCAGCAGTGGAATCAGATCCATCAACTCCATTGAGGTCCACGCCAACCAAAACACTATTACTTCCCTCGAGAGATAGCTTTTGACGTGCACTTTTCAGCATATCTCGTAATGAATCCCCTTGCATCTGTGGCATTAAGTGCGGATATCCAAATAGAAATGCTCGTGTTAAGTGGTTTGACGTTGTTGTATTGTCCTCCACTATAATATCCAATTGATTTAATAATTCATCTGATGTGAATCCATCATTGCAAGCCAGATTAACAAAGCAACCACGTTTGCCATTGTTATATATTGGCAACACGGCCATGGATGTACGTGCAGTATCATCTGTGAGTACTAGGTTTGTAGATGCACCTGCTCGTCTATAAAACTCCAATAATGTCTTGCCTGCAAAATCAGGACCAACCTTTGTCAATATGTGTACTTTCTCTCGTTGTTCATTATCATTATCAGTATTATCATCTGATTGTCTTAGCAGTAAGGCAAGTGTAGTACCAGTCATAGATGCAGATCCTCCAGCACAGTGAACTGCCTCATCATATCGTTCAATTGCTTCATCACTACCCGATTGAGTACATCCAACCAATTGCAAATCCAGACAGCTCAAACCTGCACAAATTATACTTCCTCCTTTGCTATTGTTGTTGTTGTATGTGTCCGACATTTTTATACTGTTTCTAGTATTGATAGATGAATTAGGAGCGTGTGCCTGTATAGTAGAAGTGCTATATAGTATTGTGGCGGCGGCAATAACAAGTGCTTTAGTAAACATCATCGTCATGTGTATGGAGAGAGAGGAGGAGAGGGGAGAGATAATTTGGCGATAAACCGGTTCCCAAGAATTAATAAAATGTTTAAGTGAGATGAAGCTCTAATACTGAGGAGCTTATGCTTATTTATTACTATGTCGTCGCCACCACTGCCACCTATTGTATTACGCCCAGATCAGGTGCCAGAGGATCTGGTCTGTTCAATATGTATGTCTATCGCAATAAATCCCAAAATCACGCCTTGTGAGCACGTCTTTTGCAATGACTGCATTCGTCAATCTCTTGGAGTTTCCAGGTGTTGTCCAATAGATAGAAGAGAATGTTCTATCCGCCAAATTAGACCCTTGGAAGGCTGCCTACTCCGTATATGGGAAAATATACAAGTGTAAGTTTACCAATTCCAACTCCCTATTTATGTATAACTTGTTCATATCTTATGTATAATCTTTATATATCTTTATCTTTCTTCACTTATGCCGTACTATGCTAAAAGAAAATGTGGAAATGGGGGGTGTAATTGGACGGGTGGTATTGGAGATTATTCTAATCATATTGGGAATTGTGATAGTGGAAATGATCGTGGTACACAACAAGACGTGGAAGATCTCAAACGTAAAATTGCTTCGCTAAAGCAAAAGAATACGGAACTAAAACAAAAGCTCAAAGACAGACCAAATGTGCCAAGGCTATTCCATGGAGAATATAATTATCGACGCGAAAATGTAGTTGAATTATCACAATTAATCTCCCGGTATCTTGAGAATCGGCCTTCAGATATTGATCCCAATAGAATCTACAATTGTGTAAAGTTAATCTATGAAGATTATGATCGGGGTTATAGTGACAACCCTGAGCATTATTATGTGGATGTCAAAATGCTACTTGCTACTTGTCAAGCATCATCCTGGTTTTCTTCAAAGCAGAGAGACAATATGTCAGCTTGGTTTTCGAAGCACTTTTAATCTTAGAATGGAATCTTGATTGAAGCTTATGATTTTTATATAATAACACTACAGCTTACTGCCCTAGACATGATAGGTTTACAATAACTATACTTTCCCCAATCTAGATATTACTCAACTCTCGTCTTCCAAAGAGAATACTTCCCCTTTTGCTCACTGATAAAATTGAAACTACCTAGTGTGGACTTCCGCCGTAAAGATATCCATTGATAGCTCCACCGCCCTTGAAAGCACCAGCAGTTGCATTCACACAGTTGTCACGTTCTTCCCTCGACCATTGTTCGGCTATTTCTTCAATTTGGTTCTTTACTGTGGCTTTTAGTTCATTTACATCTCCTTTCCACTATCATACGAGTTGTGTTTGATGAGAGTGGTCAGTATATTATATGTATGTCAAATTGAACAATATAAGCAGTATAACTACCACTCCACTTACCTTGTAGAATTCCAAAGTCTCCCCATCCAATAACAATTTACTCATTTGCTTTCCAATCATCCTTCCTCCTGCTAAATGTGCAAAATAGTAGTTATAATAATGACACATGAACTCAGGTATATCGTCCGATGACTTTATCATTTCTTTCAATTCCTTAGCATACATCGATCCAGCATGACCAACATTCGGTCTTTGTAAATCATATGTCTTACACATCCAATCAATATCTTTCTCAAGTTGTTGTGTTCTTTCAATACCTGTATTTCTAAACATTGATAATTCTTCATTATTATTAACAATATCTTCCAACACTTTATATACTGCATCTGAATCAACTAGGAACTGTAAATAGTCAACATGTGTTGGAACATATGGTTCTTTTGGTTTTGCTGGTGCTTCTGCCTTTCCTTCTCTTGGTGATTGTTCTCTTGTGTGTAATTTCATTGCAACATCTCGCAATTCTTCCAGTATAGGTGGGAACTCAGTTGTTGTTGTTGATTCTGTGGATACTACTTTGGTTGATGACATAAATAGTGGCTTAGAAGAACATTGATTAATGAACTGTGATTGTATTATAGATCTGGATATACTACTACATTGTCTTGTATGTATTGTTGAAGGTACAAAAGAATTTGTAGTGGATAAACTAAGGAAGAAGGTGAAGAATGCTCTCATTTTCAAAGCGTTTGTTGTGTAATGTGGTAACGATAGAATTGATAAACCAAATAATGATGAATATAGATGCAAGTCAATACAATCAAAGCGCTGGATATTGGAATTGATAGGTAATGCTATCACGTGCGTGGCGTGTGCTTGAAATGAGTTGAAGATGTTTTTGGATGAGGTATCCTGCCTTCGTCATTTTCATTTCTTTTGCGGGGGCGGGGACGGATAGAAGAAGAGACTGCGGCTTAGGTATTCCAATCATCCATTACAGTATTGCAATATCAATATGTCGAAACCAATCTTTATATTATCAGTAATAATATGTATTTTCTCAGTACTTGATAAAGTATCGTCTTTCTCGCTAAACAAACTCAATGTCAATAACATTGCGATTCAAAATCAAAATAAGTTACAACTAGATGTAAGAATACCACAACCGCAACAACCTATTAGTAATAAAGAAGAATTGTCTGGTATCATATCACAAAATGATGATAAAAAGAAGAATCTACGGCAGCTACTAATAGCTGGGTGTACAGCGTTTGCAACTACATGTACTCCACTCAGCGCTTTTGCAACAGACGAGCTTGAAATTGAATCGTTACCTCCCGTGTATGTACCAATATTGTTTGCTATTGGAGTATTGGGAGGAGTAGGTGTATTGACAGCAAGTTTGGGTAATGTCATGGATGAAGGTGTGTCTGTAGTTTTTGATCATCTCTTTGTGCACAAAGTTTAGTGGAAGATACCTTTGCTATTGTTCTTTTCTCAATTGATTATATGCATTCTATTCCAACCCAACAACAGAGGCATCACTGGGATTGCAGTCGGGTGCTAGAGCAAAGAAAGAGAGGGAGAGAAGCCGTTCTTCATACTTCAAAAAGTAGGTCACCGATACAAACACATTTACAGCATACAAAAGCAAAATGTACTTAAGGGTTTATTGATATATTGGTATCCAGATATCGGTACAAATAAATGATGTTGAAACATTAATTTACAAGAGATAAAGTACACAAGTATCTGGAATGCATATATCATATGTCAAATAGAGTTTTAGTAGTCATGTGGTAGTTCAACTCAATAAGTACCTGGAAAATAGATGAAGCCTTTAGACAACTTAAGTACTGTCTTGTATGACTTAGAGCAAATCAGTCCTATCTATTACAAGCAATTAAGCATCTACGTTCCATATAATAATAGCATTTTGTGTTCACGATGATGCCGAAGTCTTACTTCCCAAACGACCTGGATCAGCAGAAGGATAGTAAGGCTTTGGCGCTGCGTTTACTCCGCCAGCACCAGGTCTACGAATAACCCCACCACCAGGCCTTGGCACTCCCAAAGTTGATGATGCTTTAAAGCCAGCCTTTGCAGCAGAGTTGTTATTCTTAAATCCTCCTGGAGGTGCTGGAGTGATCGCCCCACCTTGTCCTGCAACTCCACTTGTTGGCTGAGGACCCGCACCAACAGCACCTCTCTTTGGAACACGAGCCCAATTAACAATAACCTTTCGTCCACCAATATTACTCCTGTTGGTACTTGCAATAGCATGCTGTGTAGCCTGAGAGGTAGTAAACTCTACAAATGCCCCCTTATCAGAATGCATCCTAACTGATGAGATCTCACCAAAAGAATAGAATTTGTCACGTACATCAGCCTCGGTAATACGCTTCTGTTGTCCCCCATTATCATCGGTAAAACGTACATACAATGTTGATACTGCACGTTCATCACCCTCACCGCCCCTTGCTTTTAATTCCGCCCGACGTTTCTCCGCCTTTTCTTTTTGACGTTTCATCATGCCCCCCGCCACTGGATCATTATTACCAAAGAAGCGATCCTTCGTATTCTGTTTACCCAAAGGATCATTCTTATCACGTGGCATTTCATGTCGGAATGGACATTGTGTACCCCGATTGCATTCCCCCTTGGCAAAGAAACTACATAATTTGGGTAAGTTGCGTTCATATCGTGGTTCCATCCTTGCCATGCTTTGTAACTTCATGGCCGCGGCGGAGTTTGTGGGAACACATCCCTGTATTGCCGTGCCTTGTTCAATTGCACGTTCCTGCTGTGCTGTCATCCATGCCCGGTTGGCATCACTTTGTGGCACTGCCACGACAGCATCCTTACACCCTTCCTCTGCCAATATCTGATCACGAACTTGGACGGGTAAACCGTATTGTAAATCATATATACAAACCTGACATACATTCTTCGAACGGGCACACGTACGGCATATTTCCACCTTTTTAAGACGCCCTCGTGTCCCCGCTTGCCATGCAAATACTGTGAATGGAATTTCACATATTTTACACTTCTTGCCATGTGTTTCCTTTGTCATACGAACATATGGATTATCACCCAGACATGTCTCGCAGACTAATGGAAATTCAGTCTCCTCCCATTTTTGTTTATTATCATCACGCTTTATTGATGTACCACTCATTGTATTTTGTTAGTTGTGTATTGTTTATGGTTGTGGAGGAGATCAATTATTTCTGTAATTGAATTTGTGTGAAAATTATTATAGAGTATTTGTGTTATTTTGTGTGCGGATATCGATTGTTGTATTGTATTGGTATGTTTTTTTATTATTTGAGTGTTTGTGTCTTATATTGTTTTGTATTGTCGTGAAAGGTATACCTCTTAGTTAATTGCAGAATGCAAGGCCGCTTTATATTTCTGTGGTTAGATGGTTTTGGTTGTTTGTGTATCTTCGATCTGTTACAATGTGATTGCAGAATAAAATTAACACGCCGTATATCTACACTACTACCAAGCCTACGAATATAGTTAACTATTAATCCTCTCCTTTGTACTATTTGTGGCCACGCCGCCGCTGAGTTTGTGGTTTATGAAGAAATCTGCAATTAGGGTGCAGGTTAACTCTTAGCAAAACTCGACGCTCAAAGATTAGCCCTTTATAATAAACTCTCATAATAAGTTGAGACGGCAAATCGGCGCGCGGGTGGCAACAACATAGCAGAGAGAATACATAGTGCTTGATCTTTATACTGATTAGATAGTAGTAGTTGCAATATTATAGTTTAGTGTATTGGCAGGGGTATTGCAGCGGCTTCACAACTAACACAAACACATACCAACAGTCAACACTACATCAACGCCAACACAATCAAACACAACACAATGTCTACACCAGTTCTATTTGTAATAGTTGGTAAGAACGAACCACTCTTTGAGGCTGAAATCGATACAACTTCAGCATCAGGATCAACAGGTCAGAATGATTTATCCACAAGACAGAATTACTTTGTATTACATTCAGCATTAGATTTAGTAGAAAAGAGTGCATGGACAACAAATAATATGTATTTGAGAGTAGTTGATAAAGTTAATCATCAACAGGTATCTACATTCTTAACTGCCGCGAATGTTAAGTTTATGTTATTGCATGGTGGTAAGGGTGAAGAGGTTGTTAAGAATTTCTTTAATGAAGTGTATGGATATTATGTAAAGGTATGTTTTGTATGTCGTTATCTCTGTTTTGTTTGATCATACGTATATCATGCTTTACATGAATCGTACAATGTATACTTATGCTTCATTCCATATATATTAGCTGTCAATGAATCCTTTTTATAAATATGATACACCGATAACATCAAAAGCATTTGATCAAAGAGTGAGAGCAGCAGCAAGAGCGTATCTCTCGTGATACTCTGTTGTGGTCAATTGGTAATCTTATTAAACTACACCTACTCCATTGAAATGAAATCAATAATGTATAATTAGGATTGGGAAAGAATTTGTGGTTGAATGAGAATAGGATATGATTGGTTGAGTCACTGAGGTACTAATGATACAGCTTATAGACTAGACAAAGGATAAATCAATTGCAACCACTGGACATGCTAAATCTTTCATCTAATTGTTACTAGCATGATGCTGCATCACTTCAATGCGTGTACCGTCATTGAGGATAATCGATTCATTCTACCTCTCCCTGAGGATCATCGCAGAGCTCACAGTTGGCACAGTGTACCTTGTTGCATCCCTTCTTTGTGCATAGAGAAGTGTCCGGCAAGCAAGATTTGCAATATGTATTCTTGACACATGCACAAATATCATCTTTACCTGGTACACATACATAGCAAAGCTTCTTTTCGCAGCCAACACATGTTTCCATTGAACACCCGTCACAAATTGTTTTTCTACATTTTCCACAAGCCTGCATTTTAACACAGTCTTCACAGTACTCTTTTTGGCACTTTTGGCAGCAATTTAGTATACCATTCTTATCATCAGAGCAACCATTTTCATGGGTGTAGCAAAAATGCTTCGTGCATTTATAACAGCAATAACTTTGCATTCCAAAAAGATCTTCTTCAGAATTTGGTATAGCCATATCCCATTCACGTGTTTCAGCACCAAACGCTTTTGAGCATCTTGAACATTCAGGCACCCTTCTATCCAAAAGTTGATTGTAATTGTTTAGAAACTGAGTGAGCTCATCAGTTTCTGCTACACGCCACATTTTAGGTAACACAATCAACTTTAATGAGCTCTCATTTGCAGAAACGATACTATTGAGAATGGGCAATATGCTACTTCTTCCGATATCATGGGCTCTGGGTCCAATTTGGGTGTTTCATATTGTTTAACAAGGCTTAGATCAATATGCTCAATAACGGTAGATCCTCTCAATACTTCAAGGCAACTGCCAGTGATGTGGATGCATCCAGATAACTTCAACTTTTTTAGTTTCTGCTTGGCATTGATAAACATCAAAATAACACCGATGTCGTCCTCTGTCAACTTCACCACTAGACTCTTCTCAATATCCTCAAAGTCCAATACGTCCCACTCTTCTGACTTTAGAATGGCAGCTGTAGATTGTTGATGCTCCCTAACAATACTAAAGTTGTTGTTTGTCCAAGACTCAGATGATGCTGTCATTGATAAACCAAATAATGCCTTTTGGGGGCTGGCTAGAAATGAAGCAGCATGAGCTAATATACCGTCGGGTAAATCCGACAATAGTAGAGCATCCTCCTGTTCTGATCGCTGTCGTTTATTTCTACTTGTGGTTGCCATGATACCATTAACCTCGCCACATCAATAAGCAACTCGAAAAATGAGGGGGGGAAAAGATACCAAATCAAAATCCTTGAGAAGAAAGGGTGCCATTGGTATAATATTATATCATATATTATCGGTCTATAGCTCTCTATTGATTGTGGGGTATGTTTGCGGTGGTTACTATCAATAGTCATATGAAATAATAAATAATATCAAACATGAGCAAGCGATCATCTACTAATACTTCAACATCTGCAACTGTAAACAATAATATATACTACAATCCTCTGTCTAAATATCAAGAGTATGTAGAGGTGCCAGGCTTGACATTATTTGAGATACACCGTGAACCAAGAAGAGAAGATAAAGATGCTCGGGTAAACATGGAACTCAAGGTAAACATGATATGCTTCTTGTGTCATGTTTGAATGATGTCAATCTTCATCTCACTCTTCTCTGGCATATCATTTCTACTTGTATATGTTTGAATGATTCTATCTTCGTCTCACTTTTCTATGATATTGGTATATATACATACCGCGTCAGACATTAGCTCCAGAGTTTCATTGTGTAGTTTGTTTGGGATACATCAAGAATGCATATGTTGTTTCACAATGTCTACACAGATTTTGTTATGAATGCATAGAAAAGGTGATTCGAGTCGGCAAGAAGGAATGTCCATCATGTAGAATCAATATACCCTCTAGGAGAAGTCTAAGACCAGATCCAAACTT
>Ga0214477_101424_pt1 | contig 11559 bp, 6 predicted proteins | sample M1_20Mar14CPVII9_FD_165058 | JGI IMG/M metagenome (GOLD analysis project Ga0214477, IMG submission 165058) | Marine eukaryotic communities from Monterey Bay, California, United States - M1_20Mar14CPVII9sort6BwellC16 | ecosystem: Environmental > Aquatic > Marine > Unclassified | place: USA...
GCTAGCTCACGTCATTCTATGCATACTGCATAGCGCCCTGATCATCATATATTCCTTGGTTAACAAGCTGCGTCTGAACCTTTAAAAACGTCTGCTTAACAAACTCATTATGCCTCAAAATCAGTGGTAATCTTGGATGTTCCTCAAAGTTACGACCATACGACTTCTGCTCCAACGTATCAAGTGCCTCCAAGAATGTATCAACATGTTTCCTAATCTCAGTTAATGTTTGATAACGGAATTGTTCATGAATCTGTGCTTTAGTTTGTTCATCTCCTTGCATATGTGCATTGTAGAATGCCGCTTTATATCCATCATTCTCTGGACTGCTCTTGAGATTGTTCAGTACCTTGGCATAAAGTACCACGTCCATTACCTCTGGACTGATATCACCAGTATCATGGTAGAATAACATTTTGGAAAAGTCCATACCCATATTGACATTCTCTTCAGTTTTACTAAGGAGACGAGGTTAAGAAGATGAGATAGATGAAATATGAGTACTTGTACACATGATGTGCACAAAAGAAACATATCAAAGAAGAGATGAAACTTACGGAATATCCATCATCTTACAAAACGTGGCAGGAGAACTTTCATCCAAGAAACCATACCTTGCAAATAAGAAACTAGGATTTGTAGGACAACCATAACTAATAGTAAGTGGTGTATTCGCCGCAACATCCTGTGTCGTATATACCATACCATTCATATTCTCATCAAAGTATACCTCCACATTCGGAAAGGTTGCATGATTAAACATATCACCCAATGGTGTAATGGTAACATCACTACCCTGTCCATCCTTATCAGCATAGGCACGTGTATACACGGCATTAAATGCCCACTTTAATACCTCCTCGTTACTCTTAATATAATCCGATACAACATCAACATTTGATAATACCTGTTTGAAATTATCAAACTTTACCTTTTCTAATCGACTTAATGAAAATACCAATGGTGGTAAACATTCATAACAAAAATCTGTCATTGATACCGAATTGTAATATAATCGTGGTAAACTGTCTAACCATGCAAAGTATGGTGAATTCTCTTGTGCTTCAAATTCAACTAAATACTTGATGAATAGATAAAAGTCAGCAACACTACTACCACCACCAATCTTATTAAGTTTATCAACCGCAGAGGCGACGCCTCCATTTGGACTCATTGCATTTAATTCCTGTGCAACTGCCGAGCTTGACAGACATACATCCGCGGGTATAAACATGAGTGTTGTTCCTGTTGGTATATCTTGTGTTGTTATATATTGCCAATCTAATCCATCTTCGGTATATAATTCTAAACCGTCAACTTTCTGTATACCCGAATTAGTTGCCCAATCTTCTAATGGGGGTAGATTTCGAGGTGCCATTTCAGCTGTTGCAATTGCAAAGAGTGAAGTTGTTGTTGATGATGCATGATGATTATTTGTTCTTTGTTGCAATTCTTGTTGTTTTGAGATGTTATTTGATCGACTGGCAAGATAGAGTGGAGCGAATGCCTCTACTGTTTTGAACAGTAGAATGAGGGACGCCACGGCTCTGTAGATCCTCATGGTTAATCTCTATTGTATGGTTGATGCCGTTGCTTTGATTGATGGCCAGCAGATTGTTCCTTCGTCAAGACCAAACTTTTAGGGAAGAGTGAGAAAATTTTCTCAATTTTGGTTGTCTCATAGTCTCAGTTGTCTTGCTCTCTAAGTAGATAGCCAAGGATGCAAATCGAGCACTCTGAGGAACAGATAGCATGGCCATACCCACGAAACACTCATGTTATGTATGCTAGCCCAGAAGTGTTTAGCCTGCTGAGTAGAAGTGGCTTAAATAAGAGCTGTGGAACATATGATATGCGAATCAAAGTCTTAAGACAGCAAGACTTTGTGTGGTGAAGATAGTTGTGTATCTTGATATGCATGCTGTCCAATTTGTTTAGACACAGGAGAGAAGAGAGCGAAACAATAAATCAGGTGGTACTGGGTACCCGTTGGTTGCAAGCAGACTCTTCCATTGTAGATGAAAGAAGACCGATGGCGGTAAGAGAGACTCTAGTGACAACTCGCGAACACTTTCACTTGGCTTATGTTTTGAGTAGAAGGGAACCAGCACGGAGACAGTGACACGAGTACATAAGATGATGGTGTGTTCAAACAGCTTCATAAGTAGCAGGGGATATATATCATATCTATTTTTTATATAATATAAGTTTAGATATCCTCTCTCTTCAAACCTGGAGGTAAACTCTGTGTTAACTTCTCAGCCTTTTCCTTATCGTCAATTACCAATGTGTATAGTAGACGTGAACAACGGATCTTAAACTTTGTCTTGTTAGGTCTTTTACGGATCTTGACTAAACGGGCATCCTTACGACGTGCCTTTTGAAGGAAGTCACGAATATCGGTGATTTGCTTGGGCATGATTTATTATATGTTATATAAAATACCTGTGATTTTGTAAAAGGATAGGTATGAGGATTGATGTTTATTTAGTTAGAAATGACTCAAAGAGATAAAATAAAGTCCAAGTAACCCCCCCTAAAACTCTCAACCCACGATGATGGTATACTAACTCTCCACCACATATAAGACGACAATTTGACAACCGCATCAATATACTGTAGCTAAATGGAGAGTAGGGCAAAGGCCTGATACCATCACCAAGTAGGGAGAGCCAACCAATCAAATTGCATCTCGAGGGAGTACAACATCATGTTGTTTTGTGGGGAGGTTTACTTTATGGAAGGAAAAAGAGCTTACGGCTGGAGATCACTAATATTTTCACCATTGCAATATTAGCGCTGGGAAAAGTAAGGATCTCTATTATTACAACACAGCCGCCGTCATCGACGCACCTATTAGTGAATACTACAACAAGGTCTGCTCCAAAAAAATGAATGAAATCTGATGAAATAGTGAAATTGAGATGCCTACAAGTGGAATGTTGTGGAAATGCGATAGGTGTCTGTAGTAAGCAGTAATACTCCGTATCGTATCGACACAATACGGAAGTCAGGGATGGGCAATTGTGCCCTTTTTGTAACTCGGGGGCAAATTTTAAATTTTTCACCGGACAACTTTCGAGAAGAGTCGAGTTGACTTCCGACTCTGAAATATTGCAACACTCCTCCTCGCCCGTCAACGTTGCAATTCTTTGCTTGATTAATAGTTTATCATTTGCAATCTCCTATTAGAGCTGGCGGCAGTCGGAGATAACGAGTGTTTTAATTTGATACATATCATATGAAATAAAAAAAATGACAAGATACTTACTACTCTTCCTACTATCAACAGTTGCAGTATCATATGGCTATGAAGGGACGTCGGAACTAGTAGATCAGCGTCATGGTACTAATAATTTACGAGTACCATCATCTCAAGTAGTCACACAGCAGCACGATCTCAACGAAGACGAAGATCTTGCAATATTAAAGGATTATGATTTTACTAAATCATTGCGTGATACACACTATGCATTGCTAGCCCAACAACAACACCACAAACAACCACTCTATCATAAACAAGATATCAAAGAGGACGAACGTCATCTATCATCATCCTTCTTGGAAATATGTCTACCAGAATTATCGCCATGTAATCTCCCCTCCTCTTCATCGAACTCTTCTCTATCTTCTACTACATCAAAATGTTGTCAAGGTGGATGTTCATCAACAACTAATACATGCCTCTGTCAACAGACTGGTAATGTCTGTTTTCATAAGGGTATGGCAGATTTGTTCTGTTGTTCGAATTTTTGTGGTAGTAATGGTAGATGTGTTGATCCTCAAGATACTTCTGATTCCGACTCATCTTTGGTAGAGAGTGAAGAGATCGATGAATCCGAGAGTGAGGAAGAAACGACAGATGAAAGTGATGGTAGCAACACAATGTCATCTGATGAAGTTGATTTCAACTTGGATCAACATTCAACGAGTTTGAAAATGTATACTACAGATTGCACACCAGACGATCGTGTATGTTTTAGTAATGACGCTTGCTGCTCAAAGAACTGCGGGACAAAATCTGGACGATGTGAGGAGGCTATCTCTCCTCCTCCTCCTCCTCCTCCTCCAATGCCACCAGCACCAAGTCCTCCGACTAGTCAAAAGACTACAAATTGCAATCCACAGCATTATGTATGTTTCAATAATGGTATGGCGGATTCATCATGTTGTTCAAACCAATGTGGTAGTAATGGAAGATGTACTGCTCCTGGAAGTGTTGTTGTAAGTACTCCAAACCCCACGCCCAAGCCTGTTACGCCTAAGCCAACTTCAAACCCAACTTCAAAGCCAACAATCAAGCCTCAAGTAAGCCTTACTCCCAAGCCTACACCCATGCCTCAACAACAAGTTCCTCAACCAAGCAACAGCAATTGCAAGGCAGAAAATTATGTATGCTTCAATAACGGTATTCCTGATATGTCATGCTGTTCGGAACAGTGTGGATCTAATGGACGATGTACTGCTCCAGGTGCCTCGGGCAAGACAACTACAAGCGGTGGCAGTACTCCAACGAAGCATCCAAGTCGAGCACCAAGCCGAAAACCAACACCACAACCAATTCCCTCGGGAGTCTTCTCCGGTAAGACAATTCCAACTATCAATCCTCCAACGTCTACAGCCGCCATACAATACCGAGGTGGATGTGAAAATCCAACTGAGACGAAAGTTACAGTTGAGATACAAACAGATGAATGGGGTGGCGATGTTGGATGGAACTTGGTCAAACAGAGTAATAACCAAGTCATGTACAATTTGCCAAACGGTACCTATGGCTTATTCCATTATGATAAAGTTGATATATGCGTGCCGAATGGTATGTATAACTTTACAATTACTGATCGGTACGGAGACGGTATATGCTGTGCATATGGCGATGGCTCACTCAAGATATCAATTAATAATCGTGAAATACTCAATGTTAAACAGTATGGTAAATCACTATCCGAATTGATCAATGTCGGGTATGACCCGACACTTACCATGACGGCACGAGATCATATGTATTTGAATGCGCATAACAAACGCCGGACACAATGGTATGCTGAGAATAATGTACCCGACGTGCCGCTAGTTTGGAGTCATGCCTTGGCGGAAGAGTCGAGATTATGGGCAGAAGAATTGTTGGTGAACTGTAGTGTCGCGGGTATTGAACATGAACCTGGAGTGCCAGATGGAGAGAACCTGGCGAAGAATACAGGTTCTGTAAATGCAGATGGTGGTGGATGGGGACAGTTGTACCCTCCTGATAATATCGTGGGTCGATGGGTTGAGTTTGAGATAGAGCGAGACTATCCTGGCAATGCACACTTGACTCAAGCGCTGTGGAGAGCAGGAAAGTACATGGGATGCGGAGAGTCGGTGAAAGATTTTAGAAATGGAAAGTGTCGTATCCAAGTTTGTCGGTATGCTAGGGCTGGCAATTGTGATATGGCAAGATTTGAGGCCACCATCGGTAGAAATTGGCTACCGCCAATGTTGGAAGAAACGTCCAGATGTGGTCCAAACTGCCCAAGTGACTTTTGCTTCTAGTAATTGAGGTTAGCCGAATATGAGATAGAAAGGTATTTGTTGAAATAGAGTATAATGCATAAGAGAAGAGAAGTGGGATATTATCAATGGCGAATCTATTAGAAAGAAGGATCACTCAGCTCTATCTTGCTGTATTGTATCTCTAATGCACTTATCTCCTTATGTCAGCCATTCATGAGGAATGAGTCTTTGCGTTTGAAGGACCGGGGTTTCATCATCTTCATCCAATTCCCCATTGAAGATATATGAATAGTAAACACACGTAATGTTCTCTTTCGATCGGCTATCTTCAAATCCTCTCTTCCGTTCAGGAGTGTCAGCAGAATCAGTATATTTACGTGTTCTAACCTCAAGAGGACATTTGGTGAGGTCAAACGTCACAATGCAATCATATAATGGGATATCCAATGCCTCCGCTTGGCTCAAAATAGTTTCTGAATGACCATAAATGAGTTTGAGCTGAACTGATGACAGATTGGTCTCCTGTTCTTCCATTTTAGCAGCAGCCCGTTCATTATCTGGCGTTTTCCTGGGACAGTATCTACCTTGAAACTGTCCAACATTCGCATCAGTACATGGCTTGCAACAGGTAATACTATGTCCACCAAACCAATCCTCTCTCTGGCAGGCTCGAGAGCAGTATGACATTCGATTACATCCATTACATAGTTTGACCTCTGTTCTACTAAGTGACTTGTTGCAACGACAACAGTATGATCCATTGAGATCAAGAATACATCTCACCATATCTAGCAACTTCTTACAATTGACATTGATTGTGATTTCGGCATTCTGTTCCAAACGAGCCAATTCTTGTCCAATACTACTTCTCTTGCTTCTAACAGCCTTTGCAGTCTTCTTGTGTAATACAACAAAGAAGATATTACTGAAAATTTCCTTTATGGAAACGGAGAGTGATGATAAATTATCCTTCTTGTTATCAAATGATTCTTTCAATCCAAATCTTTCAATGAAAGTCAAACACAACTCAATCAACCCACTACGGATGGCAAATGCTGTACGGGTGTCATTTGAGTAGAGAAAGTCATCCGTATACTCCTTTAGTATCATAAAATGTAACAACTCCGCAACATTTACAATCCAATTATCATCACTTGTATTAATGCCTAAATCAATCAGTTCAGTAATAACATCTCTATCGACACAACTGCCATTTCCGATTAGTAGCCGAAGACATGTGGATGCAATTGTTGTCCAGCCCTCAATCTTTATTTGACGTATCAACCCGACCATAAATGAGATTGTACAATCAGGATCATAATCTTTACTAATGATATGAGTTGTACCAATAGTCTCCAATATAGCTTCTTCTGTTTGTGTATCCGCTGCTTTAATCAACCTTGTCAATGTTGTTAAGCCTACCCTAGCAATATCAGCACAGTCATTAGATGGAAGTTTCTTTGCAATATCAGGCCTATACTCTTCCTTCCAAAATACCCACTGCACAATTGATGTAAGTAATCCCTTATACTGTAAAAGTGTGTCAATAACATCCTTGCCTTTGGTTTTATCTGAATTATTGACAGCTTTAAGTATCATGTTGTGAACGAGACAAACAAATGCCTGCATTGAATCCCTCCAATGTGTGCTACTTTTGAAGAATTGACGCTTCGTATCATTACACATACACCGAACTAATGGGCCGATACTCTGGGCAATTTGTAACCGACAACTTTCTTCTAGCGCATTTGCCTTTACAAGAACTCTAACCCATGATCTTGGCGTCTTTAAATCTCCACCTACATCCAGCATAACTTTGACAAATGTATCATCTTCGCATCTTCTTAAAAACTTGAGTACAGTTGATAGTATACCGCTTTGTTCATATAATATCCCATTAGACTCCTTTAGAGATCCATCTCCTAATGATTTCGTGGCTTTACCATTACCCTTCCTAAGCAGTGCCACGGTTTTTGAGATATTGGCAGTGCCATTAGCAGTAGCAAGACTTTTTGCTGCCTTACGTTGTTTTCCTCTCTCCTTCTTGGGTGGCATCTTGTTTACCTTATTGTGGTATCAATAATAAGTAAGTATGTAAAGAGATGATTCCTCTATCACCAAGTATTAGTTTTTTGAGTCACGATATCTATATAGACCGCCAACTACCCAATTGAAAGAGCGTTAATACTGTATATAATATAGACTATATAGGCAGCATATGAAAACATACGCTTACATTGAAAGGTCAAGCCGTCTACTCATAGCGATATCGATGTCGATTGATTATGATGCACTCTCGACTCTCATAAAAACTCAAAGGTGGTATCCTCCCGCCCCCGCCGCGACGGCCCAATCAATGTAATAGGATAGCTTAAAGTGTATCAAACGAATCGTATATATATGTTGTGCAAGGTCGGCGTATTAATAATTGATGAGTATTGTATTGTCATATAACGTCTTTTTATCATATTGGTACTACCGAAACAAAGCTGCAGTCAGGACAATACGCATTGGGAATCGCCTTTATTCATCTGAAGTTCTTTCCTCTTGGACAGCCATTCGTGAGGAAATAATCTTTGCATTTGAAGACGCGGAACCTGCCCCTCAATTTGTCCTTCAATCAAACTCCCATCATGAATGCAGGAAATAAAGATGCAGGTAATATGCTTCTTTGATCTGCTACTTTCAAAACCTGTCTTTTCTTCTAGCGACCGATAATTCTCATTATTCTCTGTCGTAACCTCAAACGGATATGTGGCTAAGTTGAACCTCACAAGACAGTCATGCAAAGGAAGGTTCAAAGCTTTTGCTTGGTTCAGAATAGTTTCTGAATGATCGAGGAAGAGTTTGAGCTGAACTGATGACAGATTAATCTCAAGTGCTTCCAACTTAGCAGCAGCCCGTTCATCTGATGGAGACTCTTTAGGCAAAAGTCTGCCTTGAAATTGACCTGCTTGCTTGGTTGTATACGTCTTACAGCAAGTGACATTATGCCCATTCAACCAGTCTTTCTTCTGGCAAGCTCGAGAGCAGTATGACATCTGATTACAGCCATTGCATAGCTTTACTTCTGTTCTACTAAGTGACTTATTGCACCGACAGCAATATGAACCATTCACATCAAGCATACTTCTAGCCATATCTAGCAACATCTTACAATTGACATTGTTTATGATGTCGGCATTCTGTTCCAAACGAGCCAACTCTTGTTCAATACTGCATCTTTTGCTTTTAATAGCTTTTGTGGTCTTCTCATGCAATTGAATCCAATGTATATTGGTTAGAATTTTATATATGAGAAAGAAGAGTGACGATGTATTATCCCTTTTCCGATCAAATGATTCTTTTGATCCAAATCTCTCAATGAAAGTTAAACACAACTCAACCAACCCACCACGGATGGCAAATGCTGCACGAGTATCACTCGAGTAGAACATTCCATCGTTATAATCTTTTAGTATCATGAAATGTAATAAAACTGCAACATTTGCAACCCACTTATCATCACTTGTATTAAACCCCAAATCTATCAATTCAGTAATAACATCTTTGTCAACACAGCTCACAACTCCGATTAGACGTCGAATACAATTCGATACATCTATTGTCCAGTCAGTAATCTTTATTTGACGTATCAGCCCGACCACTAACGAGATTGTACACTCAGTATCATACTCTTTACTAATGATGGGAGTTGTACCAATAGTCTCTAGTCTTTTTCGACCTTCTTCTGTATTTTTATCAGCTTCCATTATTAACCTTTTCACTGTTACCTTGCCTAATTTAACAATATTAATACGGTCATCAGTTTTCAATTCTTTTGCAATATCAGGACGATACTTCTTGTCCCAGAATCCCCACTGAACAATTGATGTGAGTAATCCCTCATACTGTAAAAGTGTATCATTAATATCCTTGTCTTTATGAAGTATCATATTGTGGATGAGCGCAGCGAATGGCTGTATTGTGTCACCCCAATGCTTATTACTCTTGAAGAACAATCTTGTGGTATCATTGCACATGCATCTAACTAATGGGCCAATACTCTGGGCGATTTGTAACCGACAACTTTCTCCTTGTACGGCCTCTGCTTTTACAAGAATTCTCACCCATGCCTGTGGTGTTGTCATATTTCCACCCAAACCCAACATTACTTTGATAAAGGTATCATTTTCGCACCGTTTTAAAAACCTCAGTACAGTTGACAGTATACCACTTTGCTCATACAATATCCCATCAAGCCCATCACCCAATAATGTTGTGGTTTTGTAATCCCCCTTTCTAACCATAAACACAGTTTTTGAGAGATTGACAGTACCATTTGCAGCGGCAAGGCTCTTTGCTGCCTTTCGTTGCTTTCCTCTGTCCTTCTTGGGTGGACGGCCGGGTGGCATATTGTTTATTGCAATTATATTAAAGAAGATATACGGTTGAAGATTATACCATAGAGTAATAAATACTCTCATGCACCAAGGTTGAGTTTTTGGTATCTGTGTTTAAAGCCCACAATTCACAATTGAAAGGAGTTAATACTGTATTAATATAGACTATATCGGAAGCATACGAACACAATGATACGCTTAGAAATAGGTCAAAGCCGTCACCTATTTGTCATGTTGTTATTGTACTCTCAGGCAGGCTCACATATCAAAACTCAAAGGATACCGATTCTCAGCGCGCGAGCATTGGTACATACAATACATTTATTTTATTGGTCATGGCGCACAGAAGGTAGTAGGTATACCATGACGAAGAACACACCACGCCTATCAACATCATCAACATCAATAAAGCTATTCTGTCTAGGAATATTCTTGTTACTATATCTTAATCTTAATGCGTCATCAATAATCTTACATAAAAAGAGTAAAAGTACTTTTATCTCACATGATTATGATGCACCGTCTCGTGTTGAATATAAACCAAGTACCTCTAAACGTGTTAAACAGCATGACGATATACAACCGAGAGATGTAGACACCAAAGATACTACTATTTTAGACGAAACAGCCATCAATGATGTAGAGAAAGTTGTAGATACCACCACAACACCAAAAGATGAAGATGATCAAAAAATTACTAATCATTATGGACAAAGTAAATATTCTAAGAATGATTTATATAAAATGATACAAGATAGTAAGGATGGTATTGTAAAGAAAGGTAAAATTGCTTGGTTAATGAGGTACGTCGTGTTTTTCTATTGTTTGTGTTTTGTGTCTGTGTAAAAAGTTGTGTTCACTGTGTCTAAAACTTATTAATATCGTACTGCACCACAAACTACATATTTACAAACTACAAACTTTAGCTTTCCAAACAGTGGTACATCCTTCACATCACTACTAATACGATATGCGTCCAATACAACCTGTGCAACCAACTATGGTATGGAAAGTCATATAGGTAAAACAACTGGCAACTCTGTTCCAGTTTATAATTGGAGTAAAGATGGACCGTATTGGATCCACCCTCCTGATATGGTTGATACTGCTACAACTAGTAATGATGCTAAGAAGGAGGAAGAGAAGAAGGATGACCATACAGTAACATCCAAAGTATCAAAGGCCGGAGTATACTCCTTACCACCATCAACAGCATCAATATTAACCAAGACACATTGTGGATCGCGATGTGTCTTCTGTCCACCACAACGGTATATAGAGAGTGATATTAGTTTCTTAATTGAGTGTTTAAGCGGTGCAAAAAGAGTTACCGAAGTTGAATCATCTAATACCAAGAAAGCAAAATACAAGAAAGAATATGTAAGCTATCATCCATCAGTTGTTGAAAAGGCAATACACTTGATACGCAATCCATTTGACAACTTAATATCAAGATTTCATCATGAACAGAAGGAACATAAGAAGAGAGTTACAAGTGGACAAAAGGATAAGCAAGGACTAACAGCCTCGGCATGGGTTGAACGATATAGTAATGATGTCCCAGGATTTAAGAAATGGTGTATGGATGAGGATCGATTATTTCAGGAGGCGGAGAAACAAATGGATTGGAACAAGTTTGATTATCCAGAAGATATTGCCAAGAGTTTTGTTGGTGTATCTTGTC
>Ga0214477_101425_pt1 | contig 11556 bp, 12 predicted proteins | sample M1_20Mar14CPVII9_FD_165058 | JGI IMG/M metagenome (GOLD analysis project Ga0214477, IMG submission 165058) | Marine eukaryotic communities from Monterey Bay, California, United States - M1_20Mar14CPVII9sort6BwellC16 | ecosystem: Environmental > Aquatic > Marine > Unclassified | place: USA...
ACAAAGCGAGTTGCCGGACGAGTAAGTTCCTCAAAGATACCACTTTCCCTGGACGTTCTCAAGTGTGACGGACACGACGTTGCTTATCATCAAAGGAGGTGGAGTACCCTGGGTAGGGTAAACTGACCCACCATGGTTTAACTCAAACTCTCAAAACATACATAAGTCCAATATGAACTTGTCCATGATATGAAGATCTTATATCTCTATAAGTAAGCTACTATGATGTAAGGCAATTACGATCAAGTGTATCTTGTTATGAACCAAAGAGAATTGATACTTTATTTAGCAATCTCAAGCGTACCATTCAAGATTGATGACCATATACCTCCTCCTCCTCCTTCTTCATCCTCTTCCTCGTCGGAATCATTGTCTGCATCTCCCCAGTAACTCGGCTCATCTTTATCGACAATCGGTCGTCTTCCTTCTTCTCTTGCTCGCTGGATTTGCAATAGTGATCCTGATATTTCACTTCGGACTCCTTCACGAGCACCTCGAATAAGACATGTATGAAATGCAGAGAGTAGAGAAGAGGATGTAACAGATGTATGTTCCCATTGAGATAGGACTTGAAGTGTACATGTAGGTGGTGCATTTTCAGAAATGGTGGTAATACATACATCAATGTTGGCGTCTTGTAAATTGCTTTGATGCTCACCATAGCACTTAGTAACGAGTCTTGAAAGTTCATCAACGATGTTAAAATCACAATCGTTTGTCTTCATACAGTGCTGTGATATTACACTGTAGAATGAAACGACCTGAGCCAAGAGAACTGTATTAACTTCATCTTCATTGCCCTCGATTGCCTTGTTTGACATAAGGCTAAGATGCCGAATAATATCGGCCAAGACTTGCTCGTCTCTTCGATACCTCTGACTTTTAATGATTTCGTTTGCTACAGACATTATATAGTGAAGTTATGTGTGAGTGCAGATACAAGGCACGAATACAAACATACAAACAGATGATTTACCTATGCTCAAAGTCAAGCTAAACTCTGATATCTTTACACTACAATCCATGAGGAAAGGCAGGTCTCTGTAATACATACGGCTACTTTGGTTATCTTGTGACGCAATGTTGAAGAAGCTCTGGCGGCGTGTCTCTTCAATATCAGATTCGGCCTCTTTGAGAGTGCAGAGTAATGAGCAGTATTCCTGTGACACAGATATTACAGGTTAGTTGAATAGTTCAAGTCAAAGAATAGACTAGATATACCACACTTACCCTGACTAGATCACCATCTTGTTTTGCATGGTCATTTCCGTCTTCATAGTGAAGTAGAGAGGATAGATATTTTAGATAGAAGTCATCGGAACCATCTGATTCGGATGCTTCTTGTATGCACCACGGTTGTAAGTCAGGATAAGCCGATACCAACAATGAAGTGTAGTCAAAGTCACTGGCTTCTCGATTTGTACCAATTGTTGGTAGAAGTTCGAGCAATGCAGACAACATGTTCTACAAGAAAGAAAGTGATATGAGTACTCAAAGTTGTCGAAAGTATACATAAACAAGATATAATTGGCTTACCGGCTCATAAAAGAGAAGAACTTTCGCCTTCTTGAGTGATTTCACCGCTTCTTTATGTCTAGAATCATACTTGGCTACATTCACAAGTTTGTCAACGAGTGTCTTTGAATGCAATTTACCAGCAAGTATAAGGCATTTGTAAATGTCTAAATACGAACCATACTTGTCAATAAAAGTTGCTGCTTCCTTCTCTACTTCCAGTGAAAGCCTTTGTTGTGTCGAGGGATCTTGACCCTTGTCTGATGGTGATGTCTTGGTACCAGAGAATTTGTGCATAAAATAAAATGTAGCTAATCGACAACTGCATAAAAGGGGAAAATGATATAGCGTTAGAGTATTAAATAGAAATACACAGGCATACATGGTTAAACTTCACACTCACGTCTCTCGGCGTGTCTCGTGGTCCAATTCTAAATCTTCAATAAGCTCTCGAAGGTTGCGCTTCTCCGCCTTTTCAAGCGATCGGGTATTGGTCGTGGTACCACTCATTAGTGATAGAGATTCGTTATCACTCATCCTACTCTCTGCCATAGAGTCACTTTCCATTGTTGATGAGTTAGATGGCCACAGGGCACGTCGTTGTTTCAATGGAAGGGGACGAAACGACTTTAGCCAAACACATAAAGCTTGATTAAGGAGGAAATCAGTTGCCTTTGTGACATCTTCATTTCTCTCGTGGTTACTCTTTGCAAATGATACAGCTTTCTGTCCTCCACTCGAGATGTGTGATGTCGATGATTCATCATTCATAAAGATTTGATCTGGCAGTCCACTCTCCAACAGTTCTACTAAATCAAACAACATTGATGTCATTTCACCTGGAGGTAGCGCCAATGACTGCTTCTTCTTCCCCAAGATCTTAGTCACATCGCCTCCAAATAAAAAGGTATCAAAGCTTGGCAGTGATGGTTGTTGATTCGTCACACTCTTGTCAGTATTTGAACCATTACTATTACTCCGATGGAACTCTATATTCTCCTTTTCGGTCTCATCGGCTGATAATTCCAAGCGTTTCAGTACATTCATCTTCCATGATTCATTATTGGCAGCCAACTCTATTAGCAACTTATGATCACATTCCTCAATACCACTCTCCATCGAACGGAAAGTTGTGCTTCCATCCAAGTTGGGATTGTCAGTTGATGATACTGACGGTGTCTCGTCCTCCTCGGCAATAACACTATCTGCTCCACGATGCCATCGTCGACGACTAGATCCGGTACGAACTGAGGCAGTACCACAAACTCGAGATGCAACCTCCATTGGGTCTTCATCTTCGAATGTTTCGATACCATTGTCCTCTTTCTCTACAACTGACACGAGTGATGTTGCAAGTCCCATTGTCTCGGCACCTCGTTCGAGTTGTCGTTTCCGAGCATCAATTGGATTCTCTATTGGCATATCTCTGACTGGTGGTGGAGATGGTGGTCGTAACAGTAATGAAGCATTGCTATTTAATGAGAAGAACTCACTTGTATTGCGAGTGCGTGTCCATTGTCGATCAAGTTGTATTTCATGAGCAATTTGTGCTTGTAGTGATAGAGGTTGTAATGATTGTTGCTGCTGTTTTCTCAAACTCTTCTGTTTCTGGGTCGGTGTTTTGATGTCAACAATCTGTACCTTTGTGGCAACAACTACATCAGATTCCTTTTCGTCCTCATCTTGATGTTCAGTAGTATGATGTTCTAAATTACCAAACAATGGCATACCACTATGTTGATCAACAGCCATAAAACTCGCAATACCAAACAAATCAGCGGCTGGGTCTATAGTCATACTACTTTGATTCTTCTCATACTTTTTACGATGTGCAATCTCTTCCAATTTGCGTTTCTCTTTTGCATCTTGTTCATCTAATAATGATTTGCCTTTACCTAAAACAAATCGTAATCGTACCTCTCGTGTATATTCTTTGGTAGTTCCGTTGACAATTGGTTGACTTAATGGTTTTAATACTGATATTATACGATCCATTGATACGGGGTTGTTAATTGATCCATTGATTAATGACTTTCCATTAACTCCGATTATTATGTCACCTATTGATAGTAGTCCACAGAGTTGTGCTGGACTTGCTCGACCGTCACTTAGTGGAGTAATGTTTTGTATGATAACCTTACCCTGAAGTATTGTAAGTTTAAGTCCCAAGGATGTATCACCTACTATTTCTTCCTTGGGTATATCTATTGCCATTGCATGATTATTATCATTTGTGATTGTGTTTGATTGTTGTTGTTGGGGACTTGGATTGTCAATCTGCTGTTGTTGCTGCTGCTGCTGCTGCTGCTGTGACGAGGTCAATTGAGAGGCAACTGTAGTAGATGATATCGTAGAATCATCTTCGTAGCAACCGTTACTACTGCCGTTACTCTTGTTGCGATGATAAGATGGTGTCGGAGAATGCTGCTGCTGTGTTGGGAACAGCTTTCTCCGTGGTGGAGAGTTATGAGGTGGAGGTAACCTTTGTCTAGAGATATTACTTTCCCCGTTTCTTCTTTTACTATCATTAGTGGCAGTGTCATTTGCATCTACATTCTGTACATCAAGATCACTCTTCTTAACAACAGCCCTTCTTCGTAATATAACCTCAATTTGATCCAATGGTAAATTATGTTTTTTGCCCATTCTATATGGTTTAACTTTTGAATAATAATTTGTATCTACATACTTTAATTGTGGTAGATATGCTTGTATTATTGAATCGGTGCTTGTTGTTTGTTGTAGTATGGAATGTATAGGATCATCTGTAGATGTGTTTGTGTTGTTTATTGAGAGCATGTGATGTACATTAGTTTGTGCAACATTTGATTCATCCTTTCGGTCACTGCCACCTTTTCTCTTACCCCTCTTCTTCTTTATCTTCCTACTCTTCTTCGTATGTTTAGTAGAAGTACCATCCAATAATCTATTGGGTGGAACATCACTCTTTACTACATAATATTCAGATAGAGATGATACAGGTCTATAGTGTGAGAATGCAGTGGATGCATCTCCTTCTATTATTGCAGTGTTTGCATGCCTTCTTATCCTGCTGCTGCTGCTTTGACTTGTCGTACTATTATGTTCGTGTGTTTGGTTCGATGATTGTATATTATCAGATGACTGTTTATCGTTTACTGCTGATTGACTTTGCGATTTCTCGTTAGCTGGTAGTTTCGATATTGTCTCATCAGTATTGTCAATACTACTATCAATATCTTTACTAGCTGAATCAATACCAGTATTCATACTATTATTCACGGTTTTTTTAGATGACTGAGGTGATGATATGGTTTGTTGCTCACCCATTAGTTGAGGAGAGGTGTCAAGAGAAGGCAATGTTGTTGTAGCGACTGACATTATACGTTTTTACTGCAATAGATTATCAACACTTATTAAAATATATATTACCATCACATGCCAACCAATATATTGATACCTCTCGCTCTGTATACTGCAACAACACCCCCAATGATCGCATTCAAACAACAACTCTTTCTAATTTCTATTAACTTGCAGGGCATTATGTCCAGCCAAAATGCCCCTGGTCATAGGTTTAGTTGGCTTCAAATAAATTAGCAACAGTGCACCACTACATACTATCAGGATTATCATCTAGCAATAGTGTATAAATTATCCCCTCTCCTTGCATATATTTGTTTGTAAATCTGACTAGTAGTTTTGGGCGTAGAAATATCTATAGAGTATAGAATTATATACCTCAAAATTGAACTTTCACACCGACACATAAAATATTGCAATAACAGTCTTGAACCACTCTACAATAGTCCATATATCTAATAGTACTCCTACCTCAAGATGAATCCTAGTCAATCAATAATGAGTTCATCACCATCTCCTGCAAAGTCCTCCTCATCTTTATCGCATGATACAACAACAACTAATACAATGGTTGATACTACTCATCAGCCAATGAGAAATTACGATGGTACCATGATGCGAGATAGTAAATCACATGTCATCTACAAGTCCCAATTTTTAAGTACACATCCATTAAAGTCTGATTGTAAAGAACGAGTTGGTTATGCCGGACGTAAATTTACATATGTTAGTGGTGATGGTGTTATTAGGTAAGTTGTTGTTGTTTGTGGTAGATTTTGGGTGTGTGTGTGTGCATCTGATATGATTATTTATCATGTCGTTTGTTAATGGTACATTTACACTCCAATTTATACATCTACCTCTTATACTCTTTTGACATGATCGATATGTCTCTTGTTAATGGTGCATATACCTCTAATACAATAGAACCATGAATGCAATATTCGGACATGGTGGATGGTCAAGTCAAATTACAATGGAACGAAATGTAATGAATGAAAAGGATGATAGAGGTCGTTGGAATGTTGGGTACCTTTCAACTGTAAAGGTAACTCTATTAAATGGTGTTTCACATGAAGACTGTGGAAGTGGAGAGGGTATTGACAACAACAAAGTAAAGGCGCATGAGAAGGCTATGAAATCATCTGTTACAGATGCTATGAAGCGTGCCAGTAGGCACTTTGGTGAACGGTTAGGTAAGTCATGTCTCGAGAATGATTTGTATATTAGTTTCAAGTTTCTACTAATACTGCTACTCCTTTGAATTCTAGGAAACGCACTATATGTCAAAGGAGCCGGCTTTCGAACAGCACCTAGAACAAACAAGGATGCTCTAGAACAATTGGAGAGGAATGATTCACTAAATCTATTTGGAGATCAGTGCCTTCTACGATCTAAAGTTGAATCTCCTGATAAGAAGTTGGACTTGAGTAATACAGTAACTAGTTCAACGAATATAATATCTGCCAAAAATGTCAATAATGATGGGCATTCTAATCAAGGTGCAAAAGTAGTGAACACATACACTCGTACATCTCCCAATAAGAACATGAACATTGGTCAACAATGTCAGGCTGTGGTAATGCCGTCACCAATCGCTTCAACTGCAATCCATCGTAGCTCGATGGCGGCATCTCAACAGGTCAATATTGTCAACAATGGAACAAGAGTTGGCAACACTTCAAATGTTTACAACAATGGCAATTTTATGCAGCAGGCATTGATGAACGCTGCACCTCAGCCTCCAAACTTGATGGTAGCACCTCCTCCTAGACCAATGTACAATCCTACCGGCGGTAGTAGCAGTGCCCAATATGGAGGAGCCAATATCAATCGTAATGCAAAGAGAGGCTTGGATGGAATTGGCAACCAGCACAATATGACAATGGGCAGTACAAATATGAACAACAATACTGGTGACAGTACAAAGCGTCAAAAGGTAAATCCTTACAACCCTAACAGTAACGGTAGAGCATCATTATAGTCGTAACCCGGGTGTTGCTTCTCACTGTCAGGTGCCTCATGGGGTATATTCCTGATTCCTGAGGAGAGATGACTAGCAACACTTGTTGAGCATGGCTGAGAGATAAGATGCAGCATAAATCTAATACATAGTAAGAAGACGATAGACTTGACAACTATTAAACTTTACGATGTCAAGTATCAACAATCTCAGTCATATTATGTTGTTCTTAACCACTTTTTCTTGATTTTGTTCTTCTTTTACGCTTCTCTCCGCCAGCAGCGATAACGAAGAAGCATAAGCCCAGTACCATTGCCAAGACTGCTAGCTTCACTTGAACTGGTAAATGTTCAATTCCCTGCTTAGTGAGCTTTGTTGAGGCGAATGAGGAGAATCTTCCTTTGGGTATACTACCAACTCTTGATGACTTTTCACGACGCAATAGTGGTGGAAAGACATGCGACACGCCGTCTTTGTCCATTTGTTGTGCGGCTCGAGCTGCACTTGACAATACTTCCCGATGCTCATTTCCAACACCAACGGAACTCTCTTCTGCATCCATTGCCGCTGCCAAGGCCTGATGATGCTCATGCAGAGAACCTCCTGCAAGTTCGTTAGCCTCTTTTCTGTGTGCATCATGAGCAGCTTCCTCTTCTGCTTGACGTGCTTGAACATCGGCTGAGTCTTCCTTCTCTTCTACAATTTGTCGAGAAACTAAGCCAGCTCCTACTCCATCCACACGAGGATCATACCAAACACTCGATTTTTCATAAGGTAAGTCCAAAGGGTTCTCGTCGGCATCAAACTGAGGTATGTAGTTGACACCCTTTGGGTTCTCCGTAAAGGGAACGAATTGTAAATTACCACACCGATTCTTTCCATCAATTGTTGCCTTTTTGTGTCTCAAGTCGATACCACTAAATTGAATCAATTGGTCTAAAGACCTCCTATCACCGAGACCAAATTTACTTCGCTTTAGTTTCAATGCTTTCTCCTCATTTGTTTCTCCTCCAGGTATATCTAATACTGTATTCAATCGATAATGTGCATTCTGTAAATCCTTTTGATCGAACTTGCCCCAGCCCACTGTGTTAGAAGAGACAAGATAGGTAGGTGAGATGTGCACATCATAGTGCATGTATTATTATACTCTGGAATATGAAGAATAATAAACTTACTAGTCTTTGGATTGTGTTGTGATCCTGGATAATCATGTAATACATATACTCTGTGTGGAGTGTAGATATCATACCCATATGTCCAAAATCTTGCAGCTCGATTGAACTCTTCTCCATCAAATATTCCAGGTGTGTGAGGATCGACTGGTACTTTTAACTCTGCATGGCATTTACTAAAACTCAAACCTGCACCCCATACGGCATTTGTTAGTTTCGGCTTGGGTAAATTGCGAGCACATTTCGTAGCATGTGTTCTTACTTGTGATGTAAAGATTACCATACAGAGATGCGGTACCTCGTGTACTCCATTTAGATTTTCACCCAATTGGTCAATGTTGGCAACGTAGGTCGATAGCACTGCATATTCATTCGCAGCCAGATCCCACATCTCAACCATCTTATCGTCCCTAAGAGAAAGGGGGTGAGTATATAATGCAGTATATCTCATTTGTACCAACAAATAGCATTATCAACTTACCAATGTGGCTCAAAGTCCATGTGAGAGTCCGTTGACATACAAAAATCCTGTGGACTAATCTCCTTCTTTTCATATGCTTCTCGTATATCTTGACCTATCAATCCTCGGGCATAAGTTGGACCAGCTGCTTCCTTTGCATTAATATGATGTATGAATACTTGATCTTTATGAGGACACTCATCACCCGCAGGACCACCCTTCGATGTGTCACCTCCACCAGTTTCCTTTCTTAAATCTGCCATCATTTCACAGTACTTATCTAAACATGGATCATCTTCTTCGGGTATGTTTTGTTGCAATACTCTAACACGAATATCAAATGGTCGTTTGGCCTTTGTGAATAACTTTAATAAAGTACGAGGACATAGTGGATCTCGATAGGAAGGCATGTTTATATGAAGTAATCTACCATCCCATCCCGTTAATCCTAATCCCATTGCATCTGGAGTTCTCAGCTGATATGGACATTGTTTATCAGCTGGATTTGTAGAGCCTCCAGTACATTCGAATTCTGGTATATAATCAACATTACCACTACCCTCGGTATATCCAGCTTTTTTAAGGTTGACAGGATTTCCAAGAAAGATTTGACCTATTGGTGGATCCTTTTCGTTTCCCATGATGGTATATATCGTTCTCTTTACTATAATGCTGCAGTGAATATGTTATGAGTTCAGTTGTCAGTAGTGCGTGAGTACTTTCAAATAAATCGTACTGTTTTTCAAGTGAGTAAACAATGTCAGCAAATCTTCAACACCAGGAGAGCTTTACAAAAGACAGGAGTATAGTACTAAGAGAAGTACTTCATGAACATCTACCCTGTATTACAACAACGGGTATTATCATAAAACTGATATCAAAACATTCAGGATACCAAAAGATACCGACGCGACATGCTCATAATTAATGAGGATCAAATGAGTGATGAGGATAAGAGGATGTATTATACTATATGTACAATCTTAATCTTAAGCTAGATTATGAGGCATAATTATGGATAGCCTCTTCCGAGTATCATGAGTCAACTCTTCCCAATCACATCGGTATAGGATGATTCCATTAGCTATGCTTGCAAAGCAAAGACCTGCCGTCATTCCTAACCATAGTCCCTCAACACCCCAGCCAAATTTGAAGCCAAACAGGATCCCTAATGGTATACCGACAACATAATAGGATATGAAGTTGAGCTTTGCCGCCAGGGCTTGTTTCCCGATGCCTTTGAAGATTCCTTGTTGGACTGCATTGATTGCATCTGGTAGTTGATACAAACCCACAACTAGAAACAAAGACTCGGCTTTCTTTACTAAATCCTCATCAGTGGTAAAGAGATATGGTAATCTATGACGATAGAAGATCAAGAAAGAGGTAGTCAATGCTGCCAAGAAAAGACCTAGGAATAGTGTCAGCCAGCAAGCAACCTTTGCACGATGAGTGTCTCCGGCACCGAGGGCGTTGCCGATCCTAATGTTGCCAGCGATTGATGCCCCAAGGAAGAACATGAACAGAAATGTGCTAATTTGAAATACGATTGCATTACTTCCTATGGCAATAATCGCCTGGTCGCCAGGAAAGATACCACACAGTAGTGCTATAACTTCAAATGCACACCTGTTAAAAGAAGAGGCAAAAGGATTAGATATCTGATACTAACATGCTGTACTGCATATCAAATTTTCTTACCATTCAAACATCACTTGTAACATTCCGGGGACACCCAGGGATAAGAATTTCTTCATCTGCTTGATCGTTATTGCTTCTTTTACTAAAAAGCCTAACCATACTTCTATCAGGAATTCTCTATCTGTAATCAACATTCCAATGAACAGTATAGGGAACAAGACCGCAGCTCCCAATGAACGGGCAACTGCCGCGCCAAGCCACCAGTCACATACATTAACAAGATAATACCCGACAGCATAGTTGACAATCACGCTCACAATGGCAGCAACTACCATGGGTGCAGTATCATTTCGTGCTTGAGACAATTTTCTTAACAACTCATAAGCATATAAACAAGGCAATCCTGGGAGCATAAATAGTGTGAACTCTCCAGCGTAGTAAGCAACTTCTTTGGGTTGTTGGAATAATATAAGCAAACTTGTCGTATTCAACAAGACTGTTCCAGTGATCATAAATACTAATGTCATTATTGCAATACCGGTCAGTAAATACCTTCCCATCTTGGAGTTTTCATTTGCTCCGTGAGCAGAAGCACACAGTGTATCCAGTGCAGTCAATAACCCCAATCCAGTAGATAATCCCACAATATTATAAAGCATAACGCCCAAAGCAGCCGCATCTAAATATAGTTTGCTATTGTCACTATCCATCCGACCAACTAGAAAGATTGTTATCAAACTAGGAATGATTTCTAGTATATATGTTGCAATAACAGGAATTGATAATGAGACCATGGCAGCTAGTTCATCTTTTAATATCTTTCCCTCTTCGATTATCTTTTCACTCATCGAACGTGTGGGTTGGCCTTCTTGTGCATTATCACTGTCAATACTGCCGTATTTATTAGCACCAATCAAACGCAAAGATTCCGATGCAGCATGTATACGTTCAGAATGTCGACGACGTAAAGAATCTTCAATACCGATTGAAGAACATTGGCGTATCATATTATTATTGTTGTATTGAGATATTATATAAGATAGGCCTGTTTGCTTCTGATGATAAGATACCGTGTATGATCGCCACAGAACGATATCAATGCACTAAGCTGGGGTATTGCATTCTTTCAATACCAATCTACACTTCTACTAATCCTCCACCTACACGCACAAGATTATTAAGAGACACAAGCAAGCCAACCAGAGACAACAATCAATTATCAATTATCAACAACAGTTTTCATCCAATTGAAAACTCTGTTTAGTCTTCAGATGGGTATCTTTGAGACCACCACCAATGAAACATGTAAATCTGATCTTCGTTACACCACTATATTGCCATATTGACATCGCTAGAACCTACAATAAGGTATGGCAAACCAATCGATGTACAATTATCTTCTTAGTTATATAAAGAGGATCTTCTATCGGTGTCTTTTTTATACTCTCATAAAAGGTGAG
>Ga0214477_101427_pt1 | contig 11546 bp, 9 predicted proteins | sample M1_20Mar14CPVII9_FD_165058 | JGI IMG/M metagenome (GOLD analysis project Ga0214477, IMG submission 165058) | Marine eukaryotic communities from Monterey Bay, California, United States - M1_20Mar14CPVII9sort6BwellC16 | ecosystem: Environmental > Aquatic > Marine > Unclassified | place: USA...
GACCTTGCTTTTTTTCAGACTTAGAACCATTTAGAACGTCACATCTTAGTCATATTGTGATTACACGTGAATAACACGTGTATTATGGGTTGCAAGGATGGTTGAAAAAATTATGAGAACACGCATGTTACACCGGTTTTTCAACCCAAGTTGCAAAACCTACGTAGGAACTAGTAGTGTGACTGATATCATAATCCGTGATCACGGTGTATACCATGATTCTAGGGTGTTTTTCATGATTTCAGAACCACTTTTTCAACCCAAAGTTGCAAAAATGGTTGCAAAAGCAAGCGGTTTTTTCAACTTTTTCAACTCACGTGTGATGGATAGCGTGTTTTTTCAACTCACGTGTGATTATTGAGGGATTTCTCTCAGAGCTCAGATAACCATGAAGAACACTATTACATTCTAGCGGCCGCTACTCCAAAAGCACGATAGTTGATAATGAACTACGTCGGGTATATCATAACAATGGTTTATTGTACAATATCCGCCAGAGACATATACTGCAACTACCTTAGTTACTACACAATCAATGCACACATCAACCTAGTCGAAAATGAGAGAAGATGATACACCGTGCCGTCTACTCCTCTTTGTAAAGGCTATGGGCTATCTGATACATACCTACGCGATACCCCTTTGTAATTATCTATTGTTGTACCGTATGATGGTGTTTATATACCTCCCATGCTCAAGATAGAGCTACATCGATGACATGCGCTACCTCTCTCATTTATCGAATAATTATGATGATGGATTAACAACTCTACACGGAACAATACTGGCATAACGACAAAGATTACATACGAACATCAAGTAGGGATATGTGTCAATAAATTCTACTACATATCTAGTATGATCTGGCCGTATAGGAGTTGCATGGATCCGATATTGGTTGATAGTACAAAATGCACACATGATATGCACAAGAGTTAAGTTGCATCATCCTACAATACAATAATGAGAGAGGGTGATTGGCGCAGCAGCACTATAGTGATATTAGAAGGTGATACAAATCGAATCATACAACAAAACAATGGATATTAGATTGCAATATGCCTTGATAAATTGAGATGGATTCAAGTGCAACAAACAACAATATCAAGATGATATACAACAACAGCATACCCAATCACTGGTATTAGTACCGAATATGATTGTTGATATGGTATAGAATGAGATATGAGGAGTTGTTATTTTGGCAACGTCGGGTATATGATAGACAACTCCAAATTGGAGAAAGTTAGTTTTAGTTTGGTATCTCACATAACAATCAACTGCAAAGCAACAAAGCGGGATGGATGTGGCCCAACTTCATATCTACATTAAGGGGGGTATGGTCGTCATAGATGGCATATATCACATTGTGAATAGAGGTGCAACACTATCAAGTAAAGGCTCAAAGGTACATATTTAATGCAAAATCTGCCCTCTTTAGGTATTGGTATCTTCTACAGAAACGAATAGATACACTAAGATAATAACATATTTGATATCTCATATATATATTCTAATATCATGTGCAATCCTAAGTATTGAATATCATTACTGGTATAGTATGCCGAGGTCAAAGTTTGGCTTTTGCACTCGACCTTGCTTTTTTTCAGACTTAGAACCATTTAGAACGTCACATCTTAGTCATATTGTGATTACACGTGAATAACACGTGTATTATGGGTTGCAAGGATGGTTGAAAAAATTATGAGAACACGCATGATTCCCAAAACTATCATAATCTTTTGATAGAAGTTTGAGTACGGCGCAACAACGGCGTCGTGGCAACTCAATAAGGCGAAGAGAAGAACCGAGAATAAATCTCTACTGCATAGCTTCATGCCCATGTTGGCAATCATTAATAATCTCTTCATCATTGTCATATTACTACAAGTTACACAAACATCAATTGCAATGGCATCTCCTACCTCAATCAAAACAGTACTGGTCTCTGGTGCTAATGGTTATCTTGCATCTCATATAGTTAAACAATTATTAGAAAAACAATATAATGTTCATGCATGTGTACGAAATAAGGATAATATATCATCTATCAGCCATCTACTTAAGATTCCAAATGATTCGACAGGTAAACTAACCCTGTTCTCGACAGGAGATCTTGGTGATAGTAGTTTAGTTGGTAGATATGATACACCGTTAGTTGGTTGTGATGCTGTCATACATGCTGCTTCTCCACTTAATCCAAAATTAAAAGGCGGAGAGTATGACGGAATACGAGATATGTAAGTATAATGTTCTTCTTTGTTATAGTATCTTTTATATGTATGTATCTCATATCTTATTATTTCCTACACTCCCTTGATCAGGCTTAATCCAGGCATGGCGGGGACAAAAGAAATGTTGGACTCGATTAATAAGTGTTCATCAATCAATTGTCTCGTCTTAACCTCTTCAATGTCAGCGGCGGCACCAGTTCCAGAGCCCCATATCAAAGACGAAAGCCATTGGTCAGATGATAATGCTCAACTGAAACGTGGATCAATCTACGGATGTTTAAAAACTAGGCAAGAAAAGTTGTGCACTGAATGGGCAAAGGGGAAAAGCATTCGCTTTTGTGCTATATGTCCAACGATGGTTTTGGGTGCACCCGTTGAGGGATCTTCAGGTATTAGTACAATGAATTCTCTCCTTCGGTGGCTAACAGGAGGGAGATCAACTGCACCAAATGACAGTATGAGTTTTATTGATGTTAAGGATTGCGCAGCGCATCATGTTGCGGCATTGGAGAATATAAACCATCATGGACGGTACTTCTCATTAGTGGAAAGCTGGCATTGGAATGATATACTATCGACACTTAAAGAGTTGTATCCAGAGATACCATTAGACACACAATTCAAATATGAAGGCAGTGATATCATAGTGCCTACAAAGTTCAATCTGGAAAGGATGGAGTCGCTTGGAGTGGAAGTGATTGGCATTAAAGAGATCTTGGCTGAATCTGTAAAATATCTTCGTGATTCAGGTCTTTTGAAGTAGACTGCCATGTTGAATGAAAAGATGTAAAGGAGGTTCTGCCTGTACAGTAGCAAGACAGGTTAATTAACTTACTCATATGTTCTGTTGTGTCTTCAAATCTAATTCACAAACTTTAATCATCTAGTGAATACTGACAACAGGGAGTGGCTCCATCAGCAGTGGCACTCCTCAGCTTTTTATTGCTTGTCAACATTGTAGTCTCACTCGCAACACTCTTCTCGGGAGGTGATTTAAGATTACCCCCATTTTGATAACTTCCAAGTTCATTACAAGTCGAATCCGATTCTTGCTCACCCATGTGTCGGGTGCTTCCGTATGTTGTTGACCCCGTATCCAAAGCTGACAATCTTCTACTCTCTCGCTTCTCCATCCGTTTCTTTACAAATGAGTCCTGTGCATTGAATATGACATGTCCTATCATCATTCCAGATACAGTGGATATGAATAGAGGACCCGAATAAGTCATGATAACAAGCATGATGAAGTAGCCCATGGTTAATTGAAGTCCATATATCAATGCCGAAAGACATAATCGACGAGTTCCTGGGGACATAGCATATACACTCCTACGCTTCCACAACACGCATTCTAAAGCTATACCAAAGAATATCGAACCAATCGCTGCCGCAGCGAATTTACCCGGAGTAGTTAATACCCAGGATTGGAACAAGTAAATAACGCAAGCAGTGCCCTGTTATATAATGAAGAAACAAAAGGTGGTCAGAACATACATAAACAATCAAGGCATCACACAATTGTGATATAAATAGGCTCAGCCCCCTCCATCAATGAAATTAGGGGGATGTACATTTCTTCTTCACGCGCTATCAAAAAGACAGCACGGGAGACTAATCCCGCAATCTGTGTAGCTGGTAAAACATCATTGCCCATAGAATATACAAATAAAATATATCATATGTTGTTTCGTACCTGCCAAGTGAATCCATCCATGTACATACTAGTTCCACCATAGCAGTATTTATCACCAGTAATTGGATTTGGATATGATATAGCTGAAGAAGTAGAATTCCCCAACTCCTTATCCAACTGTTCCTTCTTTTTAACCTCATATGGTAACTTATAACCTGGGACAGTCTTATCAGTTTCTTGCCAACTTCCTTGACAATTAGAGTTGTGTACATACCCTCCCTTACATTTGTCAACCGCATCAGGGATTGGATTGTCCGATGATGATAATAATCCTGGATCAAGACAGTATAGAGAATATCCATCATAAACATAATCCTCGGCGTGTTCACTATCCGGTATATTAATGCATTGATACCAACAGAAGAAGTTTGTCACGTTGTTACAATTGGCAGGTGAGTTGACATGCTGCAAACGACGTCTACTTTGTTTTGATACCACTGAACTTTTATCATAGACTACATCAGAAGTAGTCCCACAACCATCTACTGGAGAAGAAGGAACATGTGCATCATAATCTTGTAGTTGAAAAGTTGATAATGCAGTACTGCTTGAAGTCATTGAGGTAGGCAGAAGATGCATCTTTCCATACCAACTTCGATGTGTATCTGGTAAAAGACGAAGTGCATGTGATGTCGCAAGGAAGGGGGGCTGATTGTCTTGTTCTTCTTGTGATTTAGACAACCAATACTGAGCGCCGGCACCCATCATAATAACAATCTCATCATCTCCAAATCTCACGGGTTCATCTTGACCCTCCAAGAAGAAGGAAGAAGTATCAGTTGTATATGATTGACAATCCATGGCTGGTACAAATGAGAGGAAGAATCCTGCATCCGTGTGATAATCCAATGTTGATGTACTCTTTTCAGTTCGAAGATTTCGACTTCCTCTTGTATTTGTCTGCATCAAATCATCCTCTTCAACTGCGTCTTTCTTAGAACTGTCATTACTATTATCACCCCCTTCTGACTGTTCATTTGATTGTTTAGTATAAACATGAAAATGTTCCAAATGATTAGCATCCGATAATATCTCTCGATAACTACTTAAACTCTTATCAATCTTTTCATTATCCAACTTTTCTACAAACATATCCACAACATTCGACACAACATCTCTTAAATCTTCAAATGAATTATACGTATTAATACCACATGTTTGTTGAATAAATGATGGTAATTCTAATATATTGCCGCCATTATCACTCGTGTCAAATCCAATAGTGGCACTTGCCAATGTACGTCGAACACTTCCATCTGGTAATGTAATTTGTTGTAAATCTTTTGGATGTAACCGTGCTGCCTCTTCAAATGATATTGTGCTATCAGTATTATCATTATTAATATCAGACGTGTCAAAGGGTGAATTAAATGTCGGACAATTGCAAAGATTACTTAGTGCACGTTTTCTCAGGCTGGAGAAGGACTCTTCATCATTGATGCTATTGGTATCTACTGCAATTCTTAATATACCATTGGATTCATGTAGTAACCGATGCAAATGTAGATTACTACCATTATTAGCAAGGGCCGATTGCAATTGTTGAAGAGATATCCGAGGTACACTGATTGATGTTGTTGTGTAGGTAGTTGCCACCGATGATGATACTAATAACGACACTAAAAGTAAGCATAGTATAAATGTAAAAGTCATGTTTATGATTAAATCGTTATATTCCTCTTCGTCTCCTATTGTGGTACGATTTGTACTAGGCCGTGTAAATGCTTGAGCGCTATTTCAATTAAGGAGGGTCCTTAAGTTTATTGTGAGTCTATGTATCGGCCCTCGGCTTTTATTTGAAGATCGTAGCAATGGAGACCCTAGTATTAGCACAAATGTAGATGCCTCGTAGGTAGCTTACACGTAAATTAAGACCAGTAGACACACAAGATCGTAGCAATACAAGCACAGCATTGTATGTAGTTAATACAGGTCCTGTTCCATGTATTATCAGGCGGTGCCATTTCAAACTCAGTTGGTTTTCCTTGTGACACGGATGCTGATTGTGATGCTACACTTGAATGCAAGGTTGAATGTGTTCATAAGACGAGCTAAACCGGTGACAAGTGTTGGCACCGTGGAATGTTATTTGTGCAAAATAGGGAGTACTAAAGACATTTAAAACAGCTCCATTTCTTCTTGTGAACTACTAACCATTTACTCGAGGCTCAAAGCCTTCATTCACCAACTCTGCTGAGACCACCCATTTGCCGTCACCATGATGTTTCATCTTCTTCCTTTTCATACGACGCAAGTTGTTGTTACTGAAGTCTTCATCTTCCACTTCTAATGATTTTGATACAGGTGTAACGTCCAACAATGAAGTCTCCACTTCATCTTCAATATGAGCATTATCTTCCTCTCCATCCAACAGCAACGAATACTGAAACGTGAGTAGCCACATTGTATCAAAATCATCGCCCCGATACCTCTTCGGACAACCTTCATTCTTACCACATCCAAGTGCATTAGCAAGTATCGGTATTCGACTGTGCTTCCAATTTACAATGGTCATTCCACTATGACATAGATTTGAATGCTTGTCGTTCAATACTCCCATTTTCATATTCTGTATATTCTGACTAACATTATCTGTTAAACTTGCAAAGAAGTCGGCAGCTAATTCATCCTCTTGATTGATACCATATCGTTCATCTACTTTCAAATTGAATTTGTCGGATAACGGTGTAATTGTTTCAATCTCTCGAAAGTTTTCATGATGTATCTTTTGTTTAGAACCTCGTGGTCGTCCCGCTGACAATGCATATAATTTGAGTGGTGTTGGAAATTGAGGCTTTTGTTTTGAGGATGGACTGCTAACCTTTCCTTCAAATCCATTTGACTTTATAAATGCTACGGGCGGTATCCCGTCTTCTGTGGGATTATTGTTATCCTCTTCAACTAAATCTTGATACTCTGACGGATCAACGAATAATGTAGCAATATACTTTGACCTATCTAAACCTTTTACACTGCAATGTCTATTACCATGTTTGTCTATTGTGTTATCGTGTTTCTTTTCGAGTGGGATCTTCTCACAGTGACGCATTATCATTACTTGACTAGTACAATGGAATACATTATCTTCTGTATCAACTGCCTTCTTGTGACCGTGTAATTCATGAAGTTTACCTTTTGGATGATTTGATTGTTTATGTGTACTTGTATACACAGGTAAAGATGTTAGTTGTTCAGTCAAATGTTGCAATACAGAAAGTTGTTCATTTTGTATGTTATTATCTTGTCCTCGATGATGACGTAAATAATGACAATATTCACTAGCAAAAATGATTAATACTGATATAGAAACACCTGTTATTATATACCGTCGAAGTTTATCACTTGAGCTATTGGCCTGTGATACTGTGTATGATTTTCTTCGTGTAACTGGTGAGGGAATTGGCAGGAGACTATCTGATTCTGTTGGTTGACGAGTAGACATATCTTGTGTCACTACTATATTTCAATGAATTCTACTACTCTCCACCCTGTATAGAGTATATATTTATCCTTGCTGCTCCTCTAATACAGCGGCAATTGCCACTCCACTTCAACTTATTAGGTAGTGTTTGTCATACCACCGACCGGTTTTATTCTCAAAAACGGTGAGAAGAAAGCCGGTCAGACCGGCCACACACTCATGCAATTTTACAAGTGCCGTTTTAGCGTTGGCCTTTTGTTGCCACCATAGATATCGATAGTAGAGGCGACATCATCACTTATGTTATTACCAACGCATTATACATTTCTAGAGTTGGATTGCAATACGATCTCAATATTATAGTTATCATAGCTTGGATTACCACCGAATATTTGAAGTATAAAATAAAAATAAAACAATGCAAAGTTTTGTACTACGTCGAGCCAAGCTCTACCTGCTGCAGGTGCTACAGCAATCACTGCATGGGCTGGATTAACTACATTAAATGATGATTGGGATGACTATTTCCATTCATCTAATACCAATAACTCCTCAGAACAACCCGAGAAAGTGGTAATTCTAGGCTCAGGATGGGGGGCATTGAAAGTGTGCTTCACCAAACACTGAACTTGTAGTAGTATCACCTAGACCACATTTCTTATACACTCCATTGTTAGCATCATCATCAGTTGGTACCATTACATTACGATCGGCATGTGAACCAGTAAGAGCATTAGTAGAATCGGCAGCTAGTAAAGCAACTTCTGCCACTTTCGTTAGAGCAAATGCACAAGATATTGATACTAAAAACAAAAAGGTTATTGCAAGTGCAGATAGTGACGGTATGCAATTAGAATTATCGTATGACAAGTTGGTTATTGCAGTGGGATCAGAGCCAAACACCTTCGGTATTCCAGGCGTTAAAGAACATGCACTCTTCTTAAAGGAGGCAGGAGATAGTGCAAAGCTTCATTACACGTCTTCTCTCTAACTTGGAGAAGGCTTCGGCATTATCAGTTCAAGGAAATAAATACCGAATGGAGATTGATAGACTATTAAAAGTTGTGGTTGTAGGGGGAGGGCCTACAGGAGTCGAATTGGCTGCTGAACTAGCAGACTTTGCACATAATGATGTTGCCAAAAGGTATGGAACTGCTATATCCGACCGTATTCAAATCATCTTGGTTGAGGCCATGCCTCGTATACTTGCACCATTTGATGAATCATTAGCAAACGTTGCAAAAGACCACTTGCTATCCAAAGGTGTAGATGTCCGAACCGGGACTGCTGTTACATATGTCGAGGCAAATGATGTAACCTTTTCACCTAGTACTCCACGAAATGCAACACCAGAGCAAAAGGCAGCAGCAAAAGCGGCAGCCGAGACAGAGGAAATGGGTACTCTGGTTTGGGCTGCAGGTATAGGAGCTCGACCATTAGTGAAAAGACTTGCCAAATCACTAGGAGAGTGTTTGCAATTGGAGATGCCGCCTTAAGTGGATTTGCTCCTACTGCTCAAGTGGCAGCACAACAAGGAAAGCATGTAGGAAGAGCTATCCGGGATGGTACTGACTCAAAGTTTGTTTACAATCACGCTGGCTCTCTTTGCTCGCTTGGTAGTAGTAATGGGATTGCTCAGTTAGTACCTTCTGGCACTTTCAAAGTATGGGATGCTCTTGGAAGCCCAGCAGTTGGAAAGAATCAAGACGAACGAGCTGTAACAGGAAAGCCAGCTCTTGTCCTTTGGAGATCTTTGTACTGGAGCAAGTTATTGAGTACGTCATCTAGAATCTCTTTAGGCGGTGATTGGATCAAAGCAAAGATGTCAGGCAGAGATGTCGTCGAGCCTGTATTGCAACGAGCTGCCACTCTTCGTGCTCCTGTTGAATCCTTTGGTACTGAATTAGGGGATCGAAGATGATTAGATACCATCGTAGTTTGAAGAGAAACAACACAATTCGTGTGGTGAGTAAGAATGAGGCTTTGGCTACTGATCATGTGAATGGTAAAAAGAAGAAACGATTCTGGCTCTTCTAGGCAATGTGTCAGAGTTGATGTGTATATGTAGACATAGATAGAATATAGGACATAATAATAGATAATTCGTTTGTGAAAAGTAGTGTTACTTTACTTTCTTTACTCTCAGTTTATATAAGCTGATGACTTCTTGAGCTTTGATGCCTGAGATATCATATGCATCAGACTTACTTTTCTTCGACATATCCTTACCCTTTCGAAAGCTTGACGTGGTATACTGATCTACAAGTTCCAAGTTGCCCTCATTAAACATTTCATACAAATCTTCTTCTTTGAATATGTTTAACAGTATGCCAAGATTGGAAAGCAAAAGGTACACATGCCCATCTTCTTTGACATAATGCTGTGCATTGAATAAGTATCTTTTCAGTAATTGCTGATCAACATCATAAACAGATCGATCTAGCAGTGTAAGTTCATCATCTTTCTTCTGCTCTTCTTCTCTAGCCACATCCTCTGTCTTCCTCAATGGTCTCCAAGGAGGGTTGAAGAATAATACATCAACCTTTTCAATAGGCGTTGGTGGAAACATATCCGCTTGTACAACATCGACTTGATTTTCATAACCAAACCGTTCTACATTTTCTTTAGCACATGCGACTGCATATGGGTTGATGTCAGTTCCAATAATTTTTGTCACCTTCTTTTGTTTTAGTAGAATGAGTGATAATACACCTGTACCAATGCCAATTTCCATCAGTGTACTTTCCTTGTTGTCGGTAGAGTTTATGTTATCAAGTAACTCTATATAATCCTGTCTAGTCGGAGGGAAGACACTATAATGGGGATATATGTAATCTTGTAATGCAAATATATACAAACCCTTTCTATACCACTCATAACTCCCGTTCATTCCTAGAAAATCTGAAAGCGGTAAGAGAAAGGATGTATCACTACCAAGTTTATCTCTTATCATATCCTTCTTTCTTTGAAATACAAAAGATAAGATCTCTTTTACATGTATTGGCGCTCGTTTTAGCCCCATCATTTGACTAGGCATGTGATCTTCAATTGATATTTCTATTAGCAACTTATGTACTACCTCTTGATGTTTCTGCTTCTTCAACCAATCTATAGTATGTGTCTCTTCTTGTTGTTTATGATCATCTTTTCTCATATGATTTTGTCTTTTAATCTTTCGTTTTAAAGCATATAGTAATTGACGTGCATTATGGTAATCACCGTTACTATATACTACTGCCTCTCCGTTTCGTATGTGACTATATGCTGTTTTGCTGCTCGTTGTATCATCCACATTATATGCAACAAGAAGAGTATTGTTATTTGCAATAGGGCGAAATCGAACAAGTTGTTTTGTGTAATTCTTATCACCTTTCTTCCATGAAACTGTTTGTGTATGAAATTGTGATGTATTCTGTCGTCTACACAATACTGATCGGGTACCAAAGATAGTACAAAGTCTCGAGAGATGCAACATATTATATTGTATTGCTTGAATTGTAATGTGATGAAATTGATGTTGCGATGGTACCGAAATATCTCCTCTTTTCTTTGTCCTCAATTGTCAATGGCTATCAGGATATGTATTGGCAAACAATACCAACACCCAACATCATCACTTGTTGTCATTTTAATGATCAGTTTACCCTTCCTTACTGGTAACTCCATCAGACTTTAATGGTCGATAAAAAGTTTGTCCTGAAACGATACCGGTATCCTTGGTACTAATCTTACTTATTCCTATGTAGACCTGTGTAGACCATGGGGGATCGAACTCGGGTCAAAAAAGTTGTATTCCGGTCAGATTAAGAATAAATGGCGATTTACTGAAGTTCCCCCTCTCAACGCTCGCCACTACAAAGTCACTAATAAACAACTTGAAAGAGTACTACTATCGACCTCCTTGCCGCCGGCCCCTAATAGCCTACTCCCTTAATAATTATAGACAATAATAATGCATCTATCGGCGTCGATCTAGTAGTTGTATCTTCCCGTCAATGTCAATAATAGAAATATCATTATTGCAATTGCAATTACGAGTGACATCATCAAAGGAGATAATATAGTTTGGTAGTTACGGTGTGGAGCAATATCTTCTCAACACCTCTACTGCAAAATGGAGGATTCTGATGTGGCAAACGCTTGGGTGATATCGAGTGAAATGACGAGTAGAGAACACATAACGGGACGATATAATCCA
>Ga0214477_101428_pt1 | contig 11521 bp, 12 predicted proteins | sample M1_20Mar14CPVII9_FD_165058 | JGI IMG/M metagenome (GOLD analysis project Ga0214477, IMG submission 165058) | Marine eukaryotic communities from Monterey Bay, California, United States - M1_20Mar14CPVII9sort6BwellC16 | ecosystem: Environmental > Aquatic > Marine > Unclassified | place: USA...
TGGTCAAACTTATCAAGAGACGGTGAAAGTTATATCAAATAGTTGTACCTTATTTCGTTTGGATGGTACTTCACTCCATAGATCATTACGACGAGTACCAAAGATTACTACACAAGAATGTATATCAGTATTGCAACAATCGATACCAAATGAAATGAAAACCTACTTTACCGAATATGATATTGAAAAACTTTCAAAACACTTAACAATACATACATTTGCCAAGGGAGATGTGTTGGTAAAGAAGAATGATCAATTAGATTCTCTTGTGATTATTACAAAGGGTTTAGTACAAGCAAGCAACGTTACATTTGGTGGACACACTTATGATAATCAGTTATTTGGGCCAGACGAGGAGAGTTTGTCATTTGGTTGGCAGTCTATACTCTCGTCTTCATCTGCAGCAGCTGCAAATAACAGGTTCAAGGGAGAAATGGTAGCACAAACCGATGGTGTAGCCTTGATACTATCAAGAACAGACCTTATCAAAGTAATATCTATTCATCACAAGGATAGCTCATCTGTACTAGAGCACATTGCAGAAAGACGACTAGCCAGATTAGAAATAGAGCAATTGCCAGTATTTCAAGATTCAGAGCTTGATATCTCACAAATCAATCAGTTGGTAGATAAGTTGCATCGATTTGAGTATACTGCTGAAGAAATGATCTTCAGAGCAGGTGAGAAAGTTACAGCGGCATTATACTTTGTTAGAGATGGCACTGTTACACTTGAGATGAACAAAGGCCAAGACTGTAGAGAGATAGAAAGTGGTGGATACTTTGGTGAAGGGAATATGCTACGTGATCAAAATAGAGATGGGATGAATCACTTTGTCATTCGATCACCCATGACGGCAGTAGCTCGTGGACCTAGAGTTAGAATTGATGTGTTGTACCTTGAAGAGATACGCTCGGTTGCTAACACTTCCCGTCTCGGCCTTGGGAAGAGTCATATTATCGAGGAGGATTACACACAGATACAATTGAATGATATTCAACGGCACTCTTTGCTAGGATCAGGAGCCTTTGGTCAAGTTTGGCTAGCAAGTATGCCGATACAAAAGCCTATCATAGCCTCGGGCACAATAAAGGAAGAGGAGAAGAAATCAAATGACAATGGCACTCCACGTACTCGAACTGTTGCATTAAAGATTCAAAGTAAGTATCAAGTTGTCGAATCAGGAGAGGCCCATCGAGTTGTGGCAGAGCGCAACATCCTGGCATCATTAAAGTCTCCATTTTTACTTCATTTATACAATTCATTTCAAGATGAGAGCTTGTTATACATGATAACGTCAGTTGTACTTGGCGGAGAACTTGAAACTTTGATACCCGATGAAGGCATGTGTGAAACTTCAGCCAAGTTCTATGCAGCCGGGGTATTAGAAGGATTGGCAGCTATGCACAAGGCTCATATCGTTCATCGTGATATCAAACCGACGAATGTGCTCATCAATGAAAAGGGCTATCCAGTGTTGATTGATATGGGATTTGGTAAGTGCTGATGCCTTGCCAAACTGTGCTGTGATTGATACTCATCCTATTCTTTATACCAAAATCTACTTAGCAAAATACATCCCTGATAAGTCATATACTTTCATCGGTTCTCCCATCTTCACGGCACCTGAGATAATCAGGGCCCAAGGTCACAATAGAGTAGCAGACTACTGGTCTTGGGGCATTATGGTATATAGACTCGTCACGGGAAAGTATCCCTTTTATCAAACCGACCTTAGTGAGATGGAGCTTTACAAACGGATTTGCAATGCATCGATAGAATTGGACGGCAAGATGTCGATGGAGTTCCGTCTACTTGCTGCCATGATAATCTACCCTGATCCTAAACACCGGCTAGGTTCTAAGAGGAATGGCTGGAGAGACATCTTTGATCATGGCTGGTTTACAAGTGACGGTTCGTTCGACTTTCACAAGCTTCGAATGCAAAAGATGACAGCTCCTTGGGTACCTGAGTTGCATGATTCTTTAGATGCTTCCTCTTTTCATAGTGACGAGTCAGAGGTAGAAGATTTGTTGCATCAATCATTCCCTAACGTGTCTGATAAGTCACAGAAGATATTTGCTTCCTTTGGTCATCAAATCAAGTAGCAGATGCTAGACAGATTTTAAAATATCTCATATCTTATGTTCATTAAATCGGTATCTACAACTCGTGATCATGACAAAAAACTCAACTCAACTAGAAACATATTAAATAGCAATGATATAAAGATTAGAATGCAGCTTCTTGGTATCATCTTACTGCTACTCTTCATTGCAATAACTTCCTATGTTGGCGGTCTACTCAAAAACTTTTGCTAAGATACATATCTTTTGCCGGTTTACTCGCCAGTCCGGTTAGGTTTTCTAGTTATTGTGTTGTTGTTTATTTGGTGGATGGCGGTGGTAGTAGAGCTATTTATAGAAAATTGATAACCATCTCCCCCCGTTATACACACTGTTACTACTCTAACTACTACTACTGATATATCATGTCTCAGGGTTATCCATTAACCAAGCTCTTCGCTTCAACTGAGAAGAAAGAATCACCACTTTGTGAGGGTCAAAAAGAGAATATGGGTATGTTTGCTACTTCACCTATCAAACAATTAGGAGAATATAGTATATTGCCTAATGATCCGCAAGTCATGGGAATGATGGATAAGGCTGGGTGAGTTGTATTGCACTGGTACCCCCGACAGTGGTGTATCTTTTTATGTGCATATCTTTGTTCATATCTTATGTTTCGTATCGGTTCATCTAAATTACATTTTTGCAATTCACCATATAACAAGGTATTTCAACTCTGCAATGATGCCCAATTGGAAAGAACTTTTACCTTCTATCTTACGTACCGCTGATGATGAAGATGATGAAAATGAAGATACGAACAAGGAAGATGTAGATTTTACGGAACAATTGAAATCGTTCAAAGAAGGATTTGATATTTACATCAAGGAGGAGAGGGCAAAGGCAAACGTTAGTCAGAGCATGAGTTTGGAGAGGGCAAAGTCTGGTGGTCGTGGTGTTGACTTTGCAGTTAAGGTACTTCGTGAAATTGAGGAAGGTGAAGAGCTGTGTAAGTTTAGGTGTATGGTCGGATAGTACAAGCCAATTATTATGTTCCTTACCTTCCACTTTACTTTACTCTCATATTATGGTAGTACGTGACTATGGAAAGGAGTGGTTAGCTATCAAGTATTTCAATCTAAAGTTGAATACTTTGCATTATATTGAAAAAAGCCAGGAAGAAGAGAACGAAGGAAAGCTAATCTTGTCGATTGATACCAAGTTATTGAACTCTTCGGTTTGGGAATTTAAAAAGAAGGTCATTGATGATGATGAGGATACAAATTATGAGTTGGGACAATACCTTTCTATGCGTGAGGGTAAAGAGATGATTGTTGTTTCTCCCGAGGAGCTCAATTCTCTCACCAATATAATCGGAATGTGTGCTATTCAGTATCTCCTTGATATAGATGATGAGACGGAGGATGATGGTGGTAACTTTAGTGATACGTGGAAGCACAATCTTGACCATCTTCGTAGTCATTTCCCGCGTGATATTGTTAACCCTTCATCTTGCTCCTCGTTCGAGACCGAGAGAAAGAAGAAGTCGGCCAAACGTTCGAAGAAGCAAAAGACAAAGGCTTCAGAGGGCAAAGTGCTGAAATTGAAACACGGAGAGTTTGATGTGTTTAAAATGAAAGGCTAGGGATGACCTGACTTGGAGAGACAGGGGAATTTGATTGTTGAGAGGTATGCTACAGGTGATTTGGATCTACAATAGCAAGAAGGGTATAATCAAATAACATTTCATTTACACTACTGGTACATATGCAGAATGTTAAGTAGATCGACGAAGACCTTGCCTTTGATAATTTACAATATGATCTGCCTTCCCATTGGCTCTGGTTGTTGTTTCTCATGCAGCCAACCGCTTGTAGCCCATCTCTCTCTTGTTAATGAAGGCAATACCTCATGAGGTAGGGTAACACTATCAAAGGCTACCAGAGTACCACCCAGAGGTGCTACATCCTTACTTTGTTCACCTGTATCTGCGGCAAGGTACTCGGTCATTTTACTCTTTGGTTGTTCAAGATAATGAAATCTACTTCCCAGTTCATGATCTTTAATGATGACATTTTGCATAAAGAAGTCCGATGAAAGGAAGAGGTAGGGATCCGAGTTAAACTCCTTTGTCAAGTATACTTTGCGTTGACCATCGTCACTATCGATGTAGAGTGCACACTTGCCACTGATCCCTCCTCGTCTGCCATCTAAGAAGACGGGTCTCTCCTTTGGATCACTTGGTGTTGGTCTTAACCATCCCAGTTGTAAATCACCATCACGTGAACCAACTGGTTGAGAACTAGGTGTTCTCCTTTCATACGTTCGTAATGCTCCGCCGTCACTGTCACCCCAATCCTCTTCATTGAGATATATTAACCAACTTATACTTCTTCGAGTCGGTCTGCTCCATCCTGCTCGACCTATGTATCGATGGGTTATTGTTAGTGTGTTCTTCTTTTCGTTTAATGAGATATATGATATGATAACACTCACCCTTTACCTCTTCATGATGCTCATCTACATGTCGTGCCAATGAAGCACCAGGTCCAAATCTAGTATAACTGATCTCATTATTATCACCACCATATTCTGCAGGCACAGCATTCAAACCTGGTCTATCCAATCCTATTGCCAAGTCAGACCGTACTGCTGCTATCAATTTTTCTAGCTCCTTTCGTCCATCAAAATCACCCAAAGTATTAGAAACAAATGGTCCCGACTTGTGCTTCGATGGTATATACGCAGGTAATACTGCTCTATCCTTTGATACATCAAATTTCGATTTATCTTTTGCTTTTTGCTTTCCATATCCTGCTAATGAATCAACTATAAAATGTCCATCGTTATATAAATTTGATGTATCTGAACGTAATCTTGATACTTTTGATGGTGATAGAAAGTTGGGTATAATTGCAATACCTCCTTGATTGATTGTTGTTATTGCAGAGTCGGGTAATATTGATAATGCTATTGTGTTATAATTGCAATAGCTTGTAAAAGTTATGATAAGAAAGCAAAGTTTGAGTAGAAAACACATCATATGTTGCGTATTCTCTGGAGATAGAACCGGGTATGTTTATGCCGCCATTTAGAGGTGAATATAGATAGAGCAGCGCTAGTTGAAGATAAGATATTTGTGCAAATTTGCATTATTGGCAAAAAAAAAGAGCTATCTCAAAATACCACCACCAAGTAAAAGACTAACCCACTAGTGAAATAAAATCGTACTGTATTCTTATCAAATGACGATGAAGCTATTCCGTCTATTGATCTATTCTGTGGAGACAGCTGGTGGTAAGACTAGATAGAGAGAGATCATCTTTCAGTTACCTATGAGTTGAAATGATCAGTGGTGGAGATAGATAGAGTAGGGTAGAGTGTACTTTGTGTCATCACTGGTATTGCAATAATCATTCTCGGATATTGACAATATAAGGTCTAAAGCCCTTTTTAACGTTCTTTCGGTTGTTAGTGATATCAGGGCGTCAGGCGTTGTATTTAGTCTTAACATATCTCAAAGTAAGGAGTACAAAATAAAAAAGTTTAGGAGTGATAATATACTTCGTATAATACATAGTGGTATTGTGCCGTTATATATGAAACATAGATCTGAATAGCAAATTACAATTGAAATATTATAGTATGTCGTCATTGGAACAACCTTCACAAAAGCGTCCGAGACGTGATTGTAACAATAATGACAGTGCACAAAATTGCAATACACCAACAAACACATATATCAACCTTCTCTCATTACCAGATGAAGCCCTCAATAATATAATATCATATAGTATGCCACGAAAAGAATGCCAGATATGGGAGTGGATTGGTATACTTAGTTATACATGCCGATCACTCCGACGATTTGCTAAAACATATGCACCAACTCGAATAGTGTTAAAGGACTTTAGAAGATATCCTCGTTTAAACAGCGGCAGTTATGGATCTGTCGATGTTCGGGTAGAGTTCCTTCGATCTCTTCGTGATTACAGTTGGAAACGACAACACTTGAAGGAGTTTCATGTGAATCCTGAGTCTGTTCTTCGAATTCCGGTGGAAGAGCGGTTTGAACGAAGACATTGCAGTACTATCAAAGCCTTACTCCGCACCCTTATCACTACACCATCATCTTTTCCGGAGCTTGAATGGTTAGATATTGAATTACAGTCAGATTATACTTACGGTTATGATTTAGTTGATGCGGAGTCACTTCAGCATATGCCAGATGTATTTCCATCTCTTCATAAGCTTAGTCTAAGTGAATGTTTCAAACACGGTATAACGGAGATAAGTCCCCACCAGTTGAGGCAGTTCTGCACTAATTTGAATGCATCTTTAACATCCCTATCAATGTGCTCATCTAATTGGATGACGGATGCTCATGTTGAGGCAATGATGCCCATTATTGGGGAGAATTTGATGCGTCTTGAGCTTGTGTGTTGTTCAGCTTATGATGACGAATCTAACGACGACGTCACGTTACTTTCTGACAATAGTCTAATTTCCATTGCTCAATATTGCAACCAACTGGAATCATTCTCAATGGTCGAATCAGATATTACTTGCCGTGGTCTTGAGATGGTCCTCAGTGCTAATACGGGCATCACGACTCTGAATCTATCATGCAATAAACAGCTTGATTCCAGAACAGTAGATATTATATCCCGATACTTGCCAAGGGTAGAAGTGCTACGAAATTACTGGCTTGATGCGGCAACAGATTGGCTAAGTGATGATGGCTTGATTGCCCTTATAGACGCCCAAGAGAGGGAGTCTAGTGGTTCAGGGATATTTCTCAAGCTTATTGGTTTATGGCAGTATTCTTTGAGTGAGCCGCAACTCACAATTAGAGGGTTGAAGTATGCAATAGAGAAGGGCGTGGAGGAAATGGAGATAAATGAATGTGAGCTCTTTGAATCAATTGAAGCGTTGGGCTCTGGTGTAAAGCTTTACCAAGCGCATTATATTCATTACATTGATGGCAGTCTGTATAAACGTGAAGTAGTACATTTTTAGTAACCAGTACAATGATATTGATTCTCTGTCATGAGGGTGAAATGAGATGTATGTGGCTATCTCCGTCGATTACATTACTGGCGAGAGATATTCAAGCAGGTACATTGATCTTCTCAACTTGATGATAATTGAATAGTAGAAAGTTGGTATACGTTCAAGGCTAGGGATAGAACAGAAGTGATAGTTATGATTTGGCGTGAAGTAGAGCAAAAACAAATGAAAGTTATTTTAAACTCCGCAGCAATACAAATCATTCCAAGACAATCATTCCAAACAATCAAACACAAACTTTTCATAAACGAAACACATCTCAAATCCATCCTTCTAATCTCTAGTTCAGAGCAATCCAGTAAACATATCGAGACCGGCATAGCCGTTAACAACTCCATCGGTAACATTCCTTGCCGTTTCATTCAAAAGTCCATCGGTTACCACCTGAACCTCCTTCAGAGTACAACCACATTCCATTTCATACACATAAATCCTTGGCTGGAAATCACTGGTATGACCAGTTGATAACCCATAGAGATACTTGTAATCTGCACTTTGTGCCAAATCGATGGGTTTGTTGAGTAAAGCCGTCTCATTGCTGACAAGTGTTACGTTCTGGTCATCACTTAATGTAAAACTTGAGATACTATCACCATTGTTATTTGCGACATATACACATGACAAAACCGGATTGTATTCAATCCAGCACGACTCTCCCGAATCAGCAGCTGCTTCCGATTCGATGACTGGCAAGTTAGTATCAATGTTACTGATGACATTTAATTGTCCACCATTAATTAGCTGATCATTATTCCCAAACACCTCAAGTAATAGAAGGTTACCGACACTGTCAAAAGTGAAACTAAAAGGAATGGTACCTTGTCCATCCCTGGTAAGAGGTGTCTGTACCAAGTTTCCGGCTGAGCCATCAGTTTGATTCACATCATATACATTGAGTGATCCTGTTTGATTCACAAGATCAGGATCTCCTCCATCGTTTTGCTTAATAGTTATTACAAGGGCATTACCATCGGGTGTGAAATCAATTTGAGCTGGAGTGGATGTTAGCACGGGAGGTATAGTAGATGCCGGTACAGTTTGGTTTAGTACAATAGCATCACCAATCGGAGCTAGACGACAATTGTATTGTTTCAGATTGTACCCTTGGATACTACCATCTCCGCCCACGTTTAATACATATACTAATCCTTCTCGTTGAGCAATTGACACAGGAATAGTACCATCATCACTGACGACACCGAGAGCAGATAGATAAGTGTCCACAAACTCTAGACCAGTACCATCTTTGGTGATACGGAATGAGCTGAAGTTATCACTACCAGCATTAACAACAAGTAGACATTTACCAGCTACAGTAACTGAATTAGAAGCAGCAAGAGGATCTTGTACTGGAGGTGCAGGATTAATGTTTGGACCAGTTAGTTGGAAACCATCACCGTTGGTATCAACATTACCAACGAATGAGAGTGTGCCAGTTTGCAAATTTCGATCATAGACAAGGACAGTATTGTTTGGTTGATTAGATGCAGTGTATACTCTACTAATCAATGGTTGTTGTTCTTTGATATCACACTCCTTGCCAGCTTTACTACTACCACTTGGAACACTACGTACAAAAGGAGGTTTGACGGCTTTAGAAGTAGGTTTATTCTTCTTTTTGTTAGGTCGAGGACGTTTGCCGGAGACTTCAGATGCAGATAATGCAAGGGCGATGGCAAGAGTTTGTGATGATAATGACAACTTCATGTTGTGATTATTGATATTGATATTGATATCTGTTGGTATGTGTCTGATCTCCTAGATATTTGTTGGACAATATCGAGGTTTTAAATTATGGGGCAGTGGAAGTGAATGGTGTGCGGTAGTAGGTTGATTCTAGCAGTATTGGATTCGTTAGGCCTTAGCGTGCGTTGTATGAGGCCTTCCTCTTGTGACCTTAGGGAGGATAGGTGGCCGGTCTAATGGGTTCGCAGGGGTTCGCCAAAGTGATTTCCAACATTGAGCCTCTTGCTATTGATGATGACCTCTTATACCTAGGAGAGTTGACAGCAATCCTTTATTATTGTATGCATATTGTTATCTCTCCTGGTTTTAGTCTCCGAGAGCATAGATCAATGTAGCCATAAAAATCTTCGAGTGGTGGTGGCCTTGTCAAGAATGAGGATAAGGAGTTTTCTAGATGAAAACTGAACATTCAGCATTTATTTTCTCTCTTGCAATGGTCTCCTACTATGCCATGGCGTGGTGCTCAATACTGACCCTTATACCATCATTAACAGCTGTAGTATCATTTATAATATCACCTTCTATCCGTCAGTCGTCAGCGGTACATTTATATCAAGAAGGTGCACCTTATCCTCCATCAAATGCAAATAGAAATTTCTCATTATCATTGGTTGGTAGTCAGCAGTTATCACCACTAGTTAATACCATTACTACTACCTCTACTCAAGCAAATAGTACTACTAACAATGGTATTATTAATAAAGAAGTAGATGTGGTCGGTGGAGGAACATTAGGCGACATCATGTCGGTGAAAGATACTATCACTTCTATCACTCCCACATTAAACAACAACACCACAAACAATAACTCACATAATATACATGACGGTCTAGTAACAAAAGAGGGCGGGGAATTAAACAAACGTTTCAAGGGATGTAACTTTACCAATATGGAAAGGATAGCATTAACTGCCAATGGTAACTTACAACGGATATTTTCAAGTTATTATGATGAACCGGTTGTTGTACATGTTGATTCATGTACTCGACGTGATAATAGTATTGATAGTAGTAGAAATAGTGTTATGAATGGATTATGTGATACATATCTACTAACATCAACACCTAACGATAATGAAGATGCAATATGGGATAGAGTAGTATATATACAAGTACACAACCAAACTATATGTAAAGCAACATCCATTATAAATGTACATTCTACATCATGTATACAATTAATCGAAGAGGGATTGGTAGGTCTTGGACAATTATTCAGATATTTGAATAAATTGCCTACATTTTCATTGTTGGATGCTGGTAGGATTGATAGAAGAAGTGATAAGATACCGACGGAGAATCCTAATGATGATATTGATGACAAGTTTGACGGTGGAATGTGGAGGATATATGAATTGCAATGTGAGGAAATGACATGTTTGATACATGAAGAGTTTCGTAGCGATGCTTGGGAACATTGATAATAAAGGAGGTGTGGTGTATGTGTATATACTATGTAAATATTAGACTCTATATAAAATCTCCATGTCATGGTCGTCCACGAGCTTTTCATACTGATGACTCTCCGGTCACTAATAAAGGAGCTGCTCTCTTGTTGTACCTTTTCAGTGTCCAAATGAATAGAAAGTCTAGAATACAAAGCCAAAGACCTCTACTGTATGCTGCCTGACCTCCATGTTGTTCATACACGAAACTTAACCATAAATTTCCAACGCCATTTCCAGCAGTAAAATATGCCATGTTGAGAATGAACTGCATTAGACTTTGTAGTTGACGACTTGCTAATGTATCTAACAGTTCAACAGAGGCTGTCCAGTTGGCAGCAAAGTGAAATCCATGTAGAAGTTGCAACAGTAATAACCAATTAGCTCTTGAATTATCAGAGATTATCTCACTACAAGCGACCTTTGTCAAGCAAAGACGTATTGCAGAGATGATTATAGACATTTGAATCATTCCGATATGTCCTATTCTCTCCTTCAGTTCATTGGAGTAGTGATATACCGGCAATGTACTTAATATAGATACCACTGTGAATACTCCTTGAACCGATCTTGATATTCCAAAGTCTCTCTCGAGTTGTAACATTAATATACTATCAAATAGAACCATTATGATCCCGTAAATGAAGCTGTGCATTAATATGATGTAAATTTGGATAGTGAGGGGTGTATTTGATGCCTCTCTGATTGTTGTGCACATCCGACTTCTTCTTCTTACCCCATCACTTGAATATTGAGTTTCTTTCTTTTGAGGAGATTGACCAACTCTGCCCTTCCTTGGTATTATCCTACCTAATATGACAAAGAATACTAACAGTAAACCACTTGTCAAATATGTATATGTAAAGATTGATCCTTCCCCGAACTGATCAATGATAGTACCGGCACATAAAGATGATAATCCCCATGCTACACTTCCCCATAAACGTTGTCGTCCGTATCCTTCGGATGTATTCTCAACTAAACGTAATACTAATGCATCTAATGCAGGTGATGCTGCCGTACTTGCCGATCTTACTATCCGCCATGTTGTTAATTGTGTAAAGTTCTTTGCATCAATTGCTATTCTAACTCTTGTGAGCGTGATGGCACCAAGAAAAGTTGATATTGTAATAACACCGAGTGGATCATACACATCACTTAATACTCCCCATATAGGTTGGGATATAATCTT
>Ga0214477_101431_pt1 | contig 11477 bp, 8 predicted proteins | sample M1_20Mar14CPVII9_FD_165058 | JGI IMG/M metagenome (GOLD analysis project Ga0214477, IMG submission 165058) | Marine eukaryotic communities from Monterey Bay, California, United States - M1_20Mar14CPVII9sort6BwellC16 | ecosystem: Environmental > Aquatic > Marine > Unclassified | place: USA...
GATGGTGAGAGTTCGGTAATGACAGCTCTCCTCCATTAGACTAATACAACAATGATGCAGCAATGTAAAAATATCCTACGGCTACGTGGTGTGTAAAGATATTGTATTAACACTCGTGACTCTCTAACTAAACGTGCCCAATGTTTCAGCTTTACCCCTTGCATCGCTCTTCATTTCTTTTTGCCTCTCATGGTACGCCCGTAAAGTAGTTGCATATTCATCTTTAGTCACAATTCCTTGATTATATCCAATCTTAACTCCATCTAAACCTTTCTCATGTCCAGCCCTCGCTGCAATTATACAGTGCCTCATAGCCCGTTCATTATTTCTAGCCATTGCCTCAACTGCTCCAAGGTTATGCCTTGCATTCATATTTCCATTCATAGCTGCAAGTTCATAGTAATGTTTAGCTTTCTTTTTATCCACTTCTACTCCCGTTCCTGTGTGATAGGAATGGCCCAAGTTGTAATATGCCTCGTCACATCCAAGCTCCCCTGCTCTGAGATATAACTCGTTGGCCTTTTGATAGTCTTGTGGTATGCCCATTCTTCCTCTAGAATATAATCCTGCAAGTAAACAAAATGCCTCACCATTCCCTTTATCCATTAGCTGCCTTACTCTGCTCAAATCCTCTTCGTCTGAACTCGACGGCGGCGTCCGACAAAATGCGCATAAATCTTTTCCTTCGCTCATCTTCATTGCATGTATACAACCATTACATATTATTTTTCCACAGCATGATTTAAAAGATTCAGTTTTGTTTCCATTGATGAAGGGTACAAGACAGAGTGGACATTCTTCCGGTTCAATCTCCTTAAACAGCTGCTCTTCATGCAACTCCGCCACACGCTTTTCACATGCCTTCTTGTGTTTTGTTCTGTGTTTCTTTTTACACGCTGCGTTGCAATACTTCACTGACTTGCATTTGTTACATATGTTCATATTATCACTAATACCTTCCTTGCCACAATTAGCACACGTAGACGTATCCACCATGGCCACGATATCAATACCCTCGGAAATGTTATCAACATTATTTTGCTCACATGATGTGCACTCTTTATTGCTCGATGTTATCTCCTCACTATCACCATCACACTGATCATTATTGTCATCAGTTGTACCCATATTATTTCACTATTTACTCAGTCCAAATATATTATACGACGTCTATTTTGCAGTATGGTCAGTAATATCCGCATGGATGGTATTGTTTTTTGTGGCTATGTATTGGTTTCTTGTTTGGCAAATGCAATTATTGACGGTTGTCCGGCGAAAGACTGGTACGTTGCAATGGTTAACGTTAAACAGCAAGTGTACGAAGATATGTATTGCCGCTGCACTATCATAGCGCCTATACCACAAATTAATATACTACACTCAAAGCTAATAATCGTTCAATCGCCAAAATAGTACTCAATTCCCCCAGAGAAGAAAATGACACAAGAATGAGGTGTGCGGATTTTGGGCCGGTATCCATTTCACCCAAAAAAAAACCTAACGCTCAACTGGATTTTCACTAACATCATACACTAACAAATCTGAAAAATGAAGGTCTTCCAATCGTCGAATTATAGATGCGGAGACATCCTATCCGATGCAGTTTTGCACGCTGATTCCGAATATGGTACTATCAGGCGGCGTTGACCAATAGGTAAAAAGTTATTCAGTATAAACTGATTCACTAAGTAGAAGTGCATAGTAAAATATGGCCATTTTTCAAAAGTGTATCTACAGGTTGCCGTTCGGCATGTGAACTACAAATATATAGTAGAGGAGCCTCATGCAATTTTAGGCTATTATTCCATGTAGTTTTATTGCAATGGCCGATCATTCGACATTTTTTTGTATGAGGGCCACTGTATAAACTCTCATAAAAAGGATGCTGGAGTGTGAGCTTTTTTTTGAGTGGAAAGGTATCCTAAAAATGCATTTAAAATTAAGCAAGGTAAGTAAGACATAAAAAAGAGACAAAGTACCTTTCTATCTTAAAAATACCGGTATCTTCCGCAGACCTCATGGTGAGAGTTCGTAGTAGATTGACAGCCTCCTCCTATCACAACAAAAGAAGACAACTCTAATCATGATACAGCAAAGTAGAAATATACTACGGCTACGTGGTATATCATCGGCGGCGGTGGCGAGGGTATCAAAAAGTAGACACAAGATATGCAGCACAAAAAATCTTCGTCAACTATCCACAACAACAACTCCACTACTATCTCAATTCAAATATGATGCACCATGGTTAGACTTCACAGCAAACAATTACATATCAAAGAATGAACCACCAACAATTAAAAACTTTATCAATGGCAAGTTCGAGGTCGGCACAGTCGGCGATACTGGCTACTCAACTTTAATGGATCTAACTGATATACCAATATATAATCCATCAACCAATGAGATATTATCATATGTTCCCGAATCGGCAAGAAGTTTTGTAGTTAATGATACAATGAATGAAGTAGATCGTGCAGTTTCAGCTGCTAAAGCGGCGTATCCAAGTTGGTCTAATACACCAGTACAGACACGACAAAGGTTGTTACTTGATTATGCACATTTTTTACATAAACCAGAAGTTCGTGAGGAGATTGCCTATTGGATAACACTCGAACAGGGCAAGACTACAGCCGATGCAATGGGTGATGTTTGGCGTGGATTAGAAGTTGTGGAGGCTGCTACTCGAGTTGGTACTGATATGCTGGTAAGTAGTTAAGACTATTGCTGTACCATATTCTTTTGCATTTGCAGATTTTACAAGCATTCTACTAACTTATATCTCTCTGGACATAGGGAGATTCATTGCAAAACCTATCTAGTGGATTAGATACAGTTTCATATCGAGTTCCATTAGGAGTATGTGTGGGCATCGGTGAGTTTATCAGCTGCAAATAGTGTGAACTACTTTTCTCTCCTTCTCGTGCAGCTTGCTCATCCATATGCACATACGCTCAATCATTCAAATATACCCGCAGCACCATTCAACTTCCCAGCAATGATAGCACTGTGGATGTTTCCTTTGGCAATTGCAACAGGCAATACATATGTACTAAAGCCTACCGAGAAGGCACCATCGGCCGCACTTTTATTGACCAAATATCTACATGATTTAGGCCTACCTCCAGGAGTGGTCAATGTTGTCAACGGATCAAAAGATACAGTCAATGGTCTACTAACACATCCAGATATTAAAGCCATATCATTCGTTGGATCAAACATAGCCGGTGAGCATATACATGATGTGGGTAGTAAGCACGGCAAGCGAGTACAGGCAAATCTAGGGGCTAAGAACCACGCCACAGTTTTGTTAAATGATGCCGATCGAAGTAGTACAATCAAAGCCTTAGTCGGAGCTGCTTTTGGTGCAGCTGGACAACGGTGCATGGCATTATCAGTGGTGATATTAGTCGGTGATTTAGAGGATGGCAAGAGTTGGGCAAATGAGATTTGTCAAGAGGCATCAAAGTTAAAAGTTGGTAATGGATTTGACGAGGATACAGATGTCGGTCCATTGATTAGCATAGATGCAACAGAACGAGCAGAAAGTATCATACAGCAAAGTATAGATGAAGGAGCCACCTGCATGTTAGATGGACGAGGAGTAACAGTCAAGGGGTATGAAAAGGGCAACTTTTTAGGACCAACAGTCATCAATCTTAGTCATGATCAATATACAAATCCAAACGAGAAGATTACCAATCCAGCGTATACTGAAGAGATATTTGCACCAGTATTAACAGTCCTAACAGTACCGACATTGGATGATGCTATATCAATCTCAAATAAGAATCCATATGGTAATGGAACGAGTATCTTTACAACATCGGGCGGTGCGGCACGAAAGTATCAATATGAGATTGAGGCAGGACAAGTTGGTATCAATGTTCCCATACCCGTACCATTGCCATTCTTTTCCTTCACTGGAAACAAGGCTAGTATCCGTGGTGATGTTAACTTTTATGGCAAGTCTGGTGTTCAGTTCTTTACTCAACTAAAGACTGTTACTAGTAATTGGCAATATAACAAGGGTGCCGACTTGGGTGGCGTGTCAATGCCACAAATCAAGTAGATGACCGATGGTAGCTGATGTTTAGGATGTGGATATAGGTTAAGAGATTATTAAAGTGTTACATTAAGTCCTACACAGATAGAGAGCCCACCTTATCGATAGTTGGCATGCTCCATAGGCTTAAGGTATCTCCTCATGTGGTATCCTACCATCCGTCAATGGAGACACATGCAAAGATTCGACAAATGATGAATCGAAACTTCATGCCACCCATCGAACCTTGACCCGAAACCACAATACCACAACGCCACATTATCGTACTATACCAGCCACTACTAATCTCTATAATACAACCATAACAATCATGCCTACGGAGACCAAAGTTTGGAAAGCAATCAGCGGCGGCGGCGGCTCGTCCTCGAAAGCAAAGGATACCACCACCATCAATATCGAATCATTGCAATTGAAAATTGTCAACATAGGTAACGTCGATAATGATAGTAGTGGTGAGGAAGACAGTGATGATGAGTTAGGTGCATTGATATATAACTGTAGTAATACTGCCAAGAAGTGTCGAGAAGAAGCTGTCAAGGAGGATACAGTGTCTATTGCAACAAAACAGGTTGGCGGCGGTGAAAAACGAACACATGATGTGTCCACTTCGAAACCTGACACTGTCACGATGACATCTAATGTCATGGATAGTCGACTCAGCAACAATACATCATCTATTACAACAAACAACTTGCAAAACGATATAAACAATGTTGATAATGATACTGATGTTAGAACTCATACCGTACAAAAGAAGAAACAGCGATATGCGAATGAGGAAATTGTAAAACGATTATTAGCCGAGCGTGAATTGAAGAGGATATATGACATGGATATGAAGAAGACATCTGATATGAAGAATAACAAGCAGATGAGGGGCGGCCGTAGTAAAGAGGACAGGGTAGTCGGAATAGATATGAAGTCACCTTCCCGTCATCTCGGCGGAGTCAAGGAAGAAGATACAAATAAGAATGTAAAGCAGAAGAAGAAGGATACCGCCACTGCCAATCAATCCCCTCCCTTGGTTGTTGATCTGTCAGAGAAGAAGAATAGCTCAACCAGTATATCAGAGTATGTAACAGCAATGAATAGTATTGAAAGTATGTTATCTAATCGAATGAAGAAGGAGAAGGAGCGACGTATGGTAGCATCAAAGTCACACGAGCAGAATAAGAAGGAGGAGAAGAGTGAAAGTGAAGTAGCGCTGCCTTCTACTCCTCCTCGAGACTTTGACTGGGTGTCGTATTATCGTCAACAGAAGGATAAGAATGCAAACAAAACAACTTCTTCATTTACTGCTGACAAGGCTAAGAAACAGAAGAAGGCAGCCAAGGAGCCGCCCGTGATAGTAACCAAACAAAACTATCAGAAAAGTTATCACAATTATCAGATAAAAGATGTCAAGGCTTTGAAACAAATTAGTACGGTAGTGATACCTCAACCTCGTCCTACTCGGCCTCAATTGAATGGAAGGGATTGGCGGTCTCAACAGCATCTGCTTCGTCATCATACTCTTACTCATCGGCAGCGGACACCTTATTCTCGGAGGTATCATCCTCCTACTCTTCACCACGCATCACCGCCTCCATACCAACCTCCTACTCGTGTACATAAGAAACATACTTCACCAAAGTATAAGACAAAGAGGCAACCAGGGAGGCCAAAACATGGTGTTTCTGAAAGAAAGATGCTTCGTGGTCCTCCTCCGGTAGTACATAATGGATCACCTTGGGGAAGTAAGATTGACTCTAGAGGAGAAGATGTTGTTGTTGACACAAGAGATGACATTGAAGAAGACTCAAGAGCTGGTCCGTCAGGCCTAGTAATGGACCAACGTAAGAAGGAAGGAAGAGATATCAAGAAAGGTAGACGTGTTGGTGCACTTGCCAAAGCAAAGGCACAAGCGTTAGCAAAAGAGAGGAAGCGGCATGAGGAGGTCATCTATGTCTATGATGCTGATGGACGTCGTATAACAGGACAAGTTGCCAAAGCAAAAGCACAAGTTTTGGCAAAACAGAGTAGGAAACGGCGTGAGGTCGACCATGAGACTGAAGAACTTAAACAAACTTTGACGATGGATAGGGAAGGAAAGATAAACTTGGAACGTCAGAAAGAAGATGAAAGATATAGCATGGAAGCTGAGCGTCTTGTCAAGCGGGCGAAACATTGTGAGGGTAGTAACGAAGAGCAAGTGAGGAGAGTGAAAGAGTTGTTGGAAATGACAGATGATATCAAACATTTGGGAAAGGAACGTGAGCGTGAGGAAGAGCAGATTGGATATGTACAGATGCTTGCGGTTCGCGAGCTTCAGAGACGAAAGGTCATTGAGAGTAAGATGAATTGGATGTAACCAGTAGTGAGAATGTAGCGAGAGAAACTTAGATAATCAGAGAAGTGTATAAGAATATGAACAGAAAAGAGAACTAAAACATATATGAATAATAATTATGAGAAAGATAGGAGAGTCTAATAAAGGCATAGTAACAAGCTGTATGGTGGTAGGTATATTGCAATGAATATAGATACATAATAAACTTGACCTGCACATATCAAACAATACTCGTGGTTCCTCTTAGCTTTACCTAAAGGATACCGCCTTCCTAACAACATTACAATACATCAAACAATATCAATAACTCTCTCTCTTCATACTCATACGTACATACACTTCTTTGGATCTAGTAACCTGAATATGAATACAACAACTCCTTAAATTGAGTTGCCACTTCATAATGAGACTACTAATCAAAGATCTTCTTCCTTTGACCAGGTGGCCGTCTCGTTCTAGGTTGAAACTTCTTCTTCCCCATTGTACTCCTTAAACCGACACATAGTTTCTTCTCTGATTGTGTCTGATCTTTTCTAGGTTTGTTACATGACTTTTGTTTCATAACCTTCATTAGGGCCTTTTGTTTCTTCTTATCTTTCTTTACATCACTTCTCTTTTGTTTGTGATTGTTATACTTTGGTTGACACTTTTTGCCGCCAGGACCACAATTAATCTTATTTGGGTCCTTATTCGTATTCGGTCTTTGTGGTCTCCCAGGGTTGTAGTTATGATGCCACTTTGGTGGTCGTTGAGGCCTTGGTCGTGGTGGTTTAGGCTTTGGTGCTTCCCATTTCGGAGATACCCAACCTTCATTACATGGACAATAGCATTCACTGCCCAACTCGCGGTACTTGCCGTATTTCTAAATGACCAACAGAATGTGCAAAGGAGATATTAGAATACTATACGAATCATAGAACAGAGGAGGAGAGTTGTCAAACGAGAACTTACACCTGATTTGATTGATTTACCAGCCTTGGAGAATAAACCTTTGCTCCCCTTTGAGTACCATGCCTTTGATGCCTTGGCCATCCAATTCCAATCATTCCAATTCCAGTCATCTGAACTTGAACAATCACAGTGACATGGTTGTGGAGGATGAGTCCACTTTGTTGGGCCTGAAACGAAAAGTGAAGTAAAGGCAAAGGCAGATGAGAATAAGGCAACAAGTCAGGCAGAGGCTCGTTAGACATCGAAATAACAGCTCTACTTACCCGGTGATGGTTTACTAGATGGCGATACTGTCGGTCCAACAATTGGTGATATTGAGGGATATTCAGAGGGATTTGTCGAAGGCTCAAGTGACGGATATTGAGAAGGACTTTCCGACGGAGTTTTAGACGGAGATGTTGTGGGTGTCATCTAAGATTAAGATATGCGGATAGAGAAGTATCAGATGAGGTATTGCTTAATCACATAACAAACAAGCATCAATACGTCTTACCGTGCCCATTGCAGGTCCTTTTGTAGGAGAACTAGAAGGAGATGTAGTGGGTGGAGACTATAAAGAAAAAAGAACACAAGATGTGAGCAAGAAGATGGAAAATGATGCAGTTATTTAATGTTACCACACAAATGATACAAACATCTCTTCCTTACCGTGGTACTCATTGGTCCTTTTGACGGGGATGTAGAAGGTGACGATGTGGGCGGAGACTATGTGTTAATAGAAGTTGATCATAAGATGTGAGCAATAGATAAAGATCGATGAATACATTGAAATATAGATACCGATGCATAACAAAGCAAGCAGCAGTATGAAACATTTCATCCACTCACAGTATCAGCAGGTTTAGTTGGCCCTTTAGTTGGTGACATAGAAGGAGCCGTTGATGGGGATTTCGACGGAGCTGATGTTGGTTGAGTACTCGGTGCTGTTGAATTATCTGTTTGCAGACGACGATTTGTAACTACTTCATCCTCAATATCTATCAGCAAGTCGACACTATTGTTCTCATCACCTTCGAGTACTTTTGCAAATTGTTGTGTATTCGCTATTCTATCCGGTTGCTCTTCATCTACTAGTTTATGTTGAACATCAGATTTATGACGGAGAGAATTCGATAGCTGCTGATCTTTATTATCCTCTGCCGCATATACCTAAATTATATAAGAAGATAGATGATATGAGATACATGTAACAATATATACATACAGCTATATATCTACTAACCAACTTGATAATAACATATACTTACAATACAAATTGCAATTGCAAAGAACAACACGACCATAATATCTTTTATTCTGTGCATTGTTTTTTTTATGAGAGTATATTATTATTGAAGATAATTATAGCCACAACTACACTATTATCATCAATATCTCATTGCACGATACATCTAATTCCTATCACCGCTGACATAAAGAGCTCTTCTACTACTACTATCATCTCTTCTTTCATCATGGTCGGCGTTCTCAAGGGCTCAGCTTTATTAGCGCTTTGGCAGTAAATTGGAGGAACGAATGAAATAATTTATATCGCCAAAAGGATACCTCTCCTTACAGTATTCAAGTAAGTATGACAATGATCTGTGAAAGTTAAAGATCTTAGGAGATTATCTATCTTCCAACTGTATGTATAAGTGTTCTACCTCTCTCGTAAAAAAAGGCAGAGAGATATAGTAGTAGTTGTTTTGCTTCAAGAAATCGAACGACTTCTTCCAAAAAATTTTGAGCAAATCATACTCTATACGAAGATAATTCCTAACTTTATGGCATCTACCACTATTGATACGTGTGCTGCATGCGGCAAGGAAGGCGGAGACAATTTAAAGGCATGTACGGCATGCCATATGGTCAAATATTGCAATAGGGATTGTCAAATTGCTCACCGTAAAGAACACAAGAAGGAATGCAAAAAGAGAGCGGCTGAATTATATGATGAGAAATTGTTTAAGGAGGTAGAGCCTGACGAGTGTCCAATCTGCATGGTTCCTCTACCAATTGACGGTGATAAGAGTACTCATGAATCTATCCGTGGTGAAAAACTTGTATCCCACTCACAATTCTTTTCATGCTGTGGAAAGGTTATATGTAATGGCTGTATTTATGCAATTAGAATGAGTGAAGGAAAAGATATATGTGCATTCTGTAGAACGCCACCGCCAAGATCTCATGAGGAGAACATCAATCGAATAAAGAAGTTAATGAATAAGGGCAATGGCGAGGCATTCAATATGCTTGCTGGGTATTATGCTGATGGTTTTTGTAATTTACCACAAGAGTATCAGAGGGTTGGTGATTTGTGGCTAAAGGCAGGGGAATGTGGGTATGCTACAGGATATTACAACCTGGGCCAGGGATTTGACGCGGGAATAGGTGTGGAAGAAGCTGATATGAAGAGGGCTAAGTATTATTATGAGCTTGCAGCAATGATGGGGGATAAAGACGCGAGGCATAATCTTGGCGTTGAAGACTATAAGGCAGGCAATCATCAACGTGCAATGAAGCACTTTATAATTGCAGCAAAGACCGGGTACAAGCGCTCTTTGGATGCTGTTAAGCATGGATTTGCGAAAGGGACAGTGACGAAAGATGAATATGAAAATACTCTGCGTGCTTATCAAAAGAATAAAGATGAAATGAATAGTGACGAGAGGGAAGCTGCTGCTGCGTCGGGTATGTTTAGAAACTAATGTCAGAGTATGAGGGACACGCTGCTGCATTTACCCCTAAGTCATCCGTGGTGTTAATGATTAAATGTTCTCATTTAGAACAGACTATATTCAACACATATCTTATGAACATTAACTACAACAGTGTGACCCGGCCTGCTATAGAGTTGCACATCAGATCTGAATGCTAGTTTTGTTTTAAACCTATATCTCTACATTATATCTGCAAATCGAGATAGAGCCTCAAAACAGGCTTCAGCTTTGTCCCTCTCATCACTCTTCATTTCATCTTGCCGTTTTTGGTATGCACGAAGAGTATTTGCATATTCATCTTTTGTTACCAACCCCTTCATAAATCCGTTCTTGACTCTGTCTAAAGATTCTTTCATTCCAGCCCTTGCTGCCATCATATAGTGTTTCATTGCACGACGCTCGTTTCCGGCATAGGTATCCTTCTATGCAGGCAAGATTGTGCCGAGCATTAACATTCCCCATCATAGCTGCAAGTTGATAGTAGTAAAAAGCTAACCCTAACCCAACCCTTTCTACTCCAGTTCCAATTTCCTATATTCCCAATATCTTCTAATATGCTCAAACATTATCATCTCAATCTCTATACCATACAAAATAGATAGCCAACCAAACAAAACATATACTTTTTAGTAAAACTTTGTCGAAATCAAAAGGCAAATGAAAATGACATTTGAATATATTATCACTACTGCCAACTTCTGCCCTCGTCCTCCTTGTATTCATTTCCTACAACACTAGCCCCCAGTAAAGATGCCCGATGCCGCAGCTTTATCCCTATCGTCACTCTTCATTTCATCTTTTCGCTTTTGGTATGTACGTAAAGTATTTGCATATTCATCTTTTGTAACAAACCCTCTCATAAACCCTGTATGAACCTTAATCAAAGAGTACTCATTCCCAGCCCTTGCCCCTATAAAATAGTGCTTCATTGCTCGATCATAATTGCCATGCTCTATATCTCTATATAACCGAGATTATTTCTCGCATCTACACACCCACCTATGGCTGCAAGTTCATAATAATACTTTGCTTTCTTCATATCAACTTCCACACAATTTCCATGGAAATATGAATCTCCCAAGTTATAATACGCCCCAGCACATCCAAGTTCACATGCCTTTCGCAATAACTCGTTTGCCTTTTGATGATCTTGCGGCAATCCTCGCGTTCCTTGATCATAATACCCTGCGAGTAAAAGGCAAGCCTCTGGGTTACAAGTGCTGTCAATTAAATCTCTTGCTCTTTTGATTTCCTCTTCATCAGAACTTGGTGGTGGCATCCGACAAAATGGACACAAATCTTTTCCTTCGCTCATCTGCATTGCATACATACAACCACTGCAGAAGTGTTTTCCGCAGCATGATCCAATAGTCGTTTGATCCACACTCGGCATGGGAATTAGGCATATTGGACACTCTTCGGGTTCTACATC
>Ga0214477_101436_pt1 | contig 11449 bp, 8 predicted proteins | sample M1_20Mar14CPVII9_FD_165058 | JGI IMG/M metagenome (GOLD analysis project Ga0214477, IMG submission 165058) | Marine eukaryotic communities from Monterey Bay, California, United States - M1_20Mar14CPVII9sort6BwellC16 | ecosystem: Environmental > Aquatic > Marine > Unclassified | place: USA...
CTTTCTTTTATCTGTTGATGAGGTAGTACTAGTATCTAATTGTTGTTGCTTCTGTTGTTGTGTCCTCTTTGGTGGGAGTGATGTAGACCGGCCATTGCTGCTTCTACTACCAGGGGCAGTACTAATATCATTACGCCGAGATGCTAATAGTTCTTGTTTGAATGAACATCTAACTCCATTACTATCCACGGATGATCTTAAATCTTGTCGTCTAGAAGGCGCACGGCGGTGTCCATTAATCATGGGATGGATAGTTTTATCCATTTCATTCTCATCATCGTCGTTATCGATGGATAATCTACTTTGATTCTGTGACATTCTCCTCAGCGTAACCGATACCGATCTACTCCTACTGCTACTCGAGTAACTACCAATCGAACTTTGAGAACGGCCACGCAAGTTGTATGACCTATCCTGTGGTGGTGGAGGGGGTGGCGGTGGAGGAGCTCCTGGTGCTCGAACTGGCCTATTACTCATACTATTATCTCGTCGTCGGTCATTATCATCAATAGATCGTCCATCGTGACACTTTGTAAGCACCTCGTGCACTACTAGAACATCGTCAGTTCTATTGCCTACTTCAGCTTCCGGCATAGTTGATACAACTATACAATATTAATTTGTTTCTGATGAATCTCCAATCGTTGCAGTAGAGTGTTTCGTTGACGAGACAAAGATGTGTTTCTATATCAATTAATGCGTGGTCAACCGATCCACATACAAGCAAATCTATTTATCACGCTTCAACCCAAGATAGTGAGGATATAATTACATGGGGCAATACTATTCACTGCCCATAAAATAACAATAGCGTAACTAATTGGGGTGTCTCAACACATCGACAGGCATTTTTAGCTCGAGGGGGGATTAACATGAAATTATCCCCATCATACTTTCATCTTAACCCTAATCCGTGAGCCAGGATGTTGCCTATGCAAATTATTCGTTATTGCATTGCTGCATAGGCTGATAGTATAGAGGAAGGAGACAGATACATTCTGAGCTAGAGTAGAGAAGTAAATTGTGGCGGGTTCAGTGCAATAAGATGGTTTTATCGCCAAACAACATTGACAGATACCGGTCATTCTTTCGCGAGTTGAGTTAAGGCAGCCCCGGGCTTGCAAAATTGGAGCCGCCACAAAGGCTCACCAAAAATAAGTTCGACACGATTACTATCCTCAATTGCAATAGAGCAGTTGAGAATTGATGTGCATCAAATGGTTCACGAGCATCACTTTCGTCTATATTGATAGTTTTATAGTACTAAGTATACCTCTATCTCTTTCTGTGCATATGATATGCACAAAAACCTAATGTATAAAGATGACGAACATTATAACAAAAGAGCAGTTGATTGAACAACATCATGAACAGCATAAACAACGTCAACAACAGCCACAGCAGCAATCACTACTAAGTAGACAACCACCATCACCACATCGATTACAACAAAAGTCAGCACATGAGGCCCTCTTACTATCACAACTCCAGAGTTTACGAAATGGTATAACAAATGAACAGTATGTTAATAATAGTAAAGATGGCATGATATCGAATTGCCATCAATGGCCACGAGAACGAGTGAATGATAATGGATATCCTGTTACTACAAACAATAGTATACACACTACTACCACTGGCAGTAGTGGTAATATTAGTAACAAGTATGGGGTTGAACAAGCATCAACGAAGCAAAAGAAACGTCAACGGAGGGGAAGAAAGCCTCGGGCAAACTCTCACCACAACGATGAAGAACAGTGTTGCAATAGCGGAGAGAGTAGTGCTGAAAACAATAATAAAGTAGCAACCTCACAGTTAGATAGTTACTTACGCTATCGAGCCATTAGTACTGGTGATCGACCAGCTGGTACTGATTCGGTCTCACGAGAGTTATCAAATGATGGCAGTTCAGTATATAGAGATCAGCAAAGCTTTATATTACAACGACAGAGGTTGCATCAGAGGAGAGCTCATGATACTGCTACTCGAAATGGTGCAAATGATTTTGTATATCATTCTGATTTATATAACAATGGCATATCTTCATATGAACAGCAACAGAAACCAAACCATTATTATGGCAACAGTGAAGCTTGTATATCATTCAACAGTAGTCAAGACTATAGTTTACCCCGAGGTAGTACTGTCCAATACAGTGACCGGGGAAGTTACTACAGTAATCAATCAGGTACGACCAAAACATCTAGTCTAGCAGAAAATAGTATTGGTGATTGTTACACTACAAACAATAGCAACAGTTGGACGAAACGATCAGATTTATATCTCTTCTTATCAATAAGTCATTTGATTACAATCATTTATCTTGCTACTTCCACTTCCAATGAGCAAGATGGAAGAAGTTCCAGAGAGATAACAAACATCATCTTATCTTCAATATCATTCTTTATATCAATAACTATTGGCATGGGGTGTTACTACCTACCATTTCAAGGCTATATGACTACATCAACGTCCTCATCATTACCTTCAAAGTCACAACGGAAACGATCAGAATATTATGAATATTTATATTCAAGTATGCAAAGTATAAATGAATTGAGTAGTAGTAATGGTAGTAGTATTAATACAAAGTTTCATCGATTGAGAAGTAATGTTACCTTGGAACAAATGTTGGTCGTTTTGACGTTTATTTTGACTAGTGTTAATTGTGGATTGATCTTGTATCCTACTTATGATAGCTTGGCTGTAGACGATGAAGGTGAACAAGAAGTGACGGCAACGGGAAATGGACAAGTATGGAATGCTACATTATTCTGTAGCTTATGGGCAAGTTTATATGGCTGCGCATACAATTTGATGATTGTTCTAACTCGGAGCGATGGAAATGAAAGCAGAAGGAGAGACTTTATACAACGACTATGGCTCATGAGTGTATTCTCATCTACATGTGCATTCATTACAATGTTCATTGTATACTCGAGATCAGCGTGTGCGGGGCAGTATCTCAATGGAACACTCTATTGTACATCGGCATTCATGGGTGGCTTCTTCAATGTTGGTTGTTCATTACTATCATTCATAGTTTGTGTATATCTCCTGCGGACGTCAAAGAAGATGAGATCAGGGTACTGCTGGACTCAAAGTACAAGATTGCAGTGGTTCAACTTAGTTTGTGCTTCGATACTACTTGGTGTATCAAGTACTAATGTTGCATACATTTCAAGACCTAGCGGAGGGTCGGGCAATCAAGTTGGTAATGCATTTGTTACTTCTTGGAGTACATGGATTATATCAGTGATACTCTGGAGGAAGAGTATTGGACTGTTGATCTCCTCCTCGTTTTCAGCTACACTGCCCATTTCCTCTCATGATACCGACAAGAGTGCGGACATGAAGAGCAAGGTCCGCCCGACATATGCAAGACATCTAGGTAATACCAAGCTCGAAGATAGTATGAGGAGTGGAGACGTCACACATGGTACTTCCATTGATGATTCAGAAAGAAATGATTATTCAAGCACCTCCTCGAGTGCAACCTCCATCCTTGTTACCCCCGAAGAAGACAAGCGAGTTAAACTCGATCCTGAAGAACAACCGACGTATTCTTACCAAGACAATGGAGATATAATTGTCGACTTCCACGGCCAAGCTGCAAGTCCAAGTCAATCACTTGTTCGTCAAGCTGGTCAAGAATGCAGCATGGGAGAAGAAACAGATTGTTCGCATGATTCTCTCCAAGAGAAAGTGGACGCTTTAAAACTCGATGTACAACTCATATGTCAAGAGACTGTCAGTTCTCTAGGTACAGGCAACACAACCCTATCCTCGTTACGAGATAGTAGCAGCAATGGCGAAGGTTTATACAATCTTGATACCAGTAGTCGATCTCCTCGAGCTGTGCCCTGTATGTCTCCCCAAGAACTCCTTCAAGTCGAGCTTGACGCAATAACAGGCAATACTGCAGCTGAGTGGAAATCGGCACAAGAAAAGATGTATTCAATGGTATATTCACAGTCTCCTCGAGAAGAAGATCAGCAAGAAGACGAAGAAGTGACTCAAACACCTGAAACTCCAACCCAAGTTACCAAGCTAATTAAGCAACCTTCCGACAGGCGTCGATCCATGCTAACAGAATCATGGAGGTCCAATTTGTCACCATTACAAGAGGCCACAAGCAGTGAAGAGGGTAGCAGTGCAGCACCTGATGCACTCCCTAAGAGAAGGAGAGGTAGAAGCAAAAGTAAGAAAAAGAAGGTGCCAAGCAATAACAGCAAGCCATCAAGTACTTACAAAGGATCAAGAAGACAAACGCCACCCCCTCCTCCTCCTCCTCCTCCTCCACCAAGACCGATTACACCGACTCGTCTCAAGATTAAGACGAACCCATCTTATGGCGAGAAGAAGCCAAGCTTGGGCTCTAACGAATCAAGGCCTAAGACTATCTCAAACAAGACAAGTGATGGATCGTCTACCAAGCCAGAGCTATCCAGCGACGATAACTACCTAACAAAGAGAATGAGTACTGAGGAAACTCAGCTGTTGGGCTCTTATGCCAACACAGAATCAGAATCTCCTCCTGCATGCAGTTCAGTCTCGACTTCAAGCAGCGACTTTGATATTATACTGAATGACCAAAACAGTAGTCAATCAGGCATCACCGAACCATCTGTGTATGATAAATATGGAGTTAAGGATGGACTTGTACTACCTCTCAAATCAAAGGAAGCAATGAAAGTAGCATTAAAGCATGCCGCTGCTACTCACTCTGCTAAGCAAGCCAAAATGAAGAAGCCTACTAGACAGCTAAGACAATCTGAATCTTCACAGAGTGATATGGCAAAGTCTGTCGAAGCGCTATTATCAAAGTACGCCATGAGTTGTATGAATGCACATGACATGTCAACAAACGCAATTGATGACTCTTATCGACAGAATTATGTGAGGTCAGAAGGTCTTCGTACAAGTGCCGGTGATGAAAGTGTTTGTTCAGCATCAAGGATAAGATCGAAGAGTGAAGATACCACAGGCTTAAACAAGAAGGAAGAGTCGACTCTTGAATCTACTTGTAGTATAACACGAAGCAGAAGCTCGCAACAGCTAAGCACGTCAAGCACGAGCCGTTATTCTTCGATAGACACATCCGACTTGGAGAACCATAAACCATCTAGCAAGGGAGGTATATCTTCGTCAGATGAAGTGTCATCGGCATGTGATTCAGAACTAGTTTGAGGCAGCTGTATCCCTATTAATAAGAGGTGAGACATATTTAGTGATTGGGACATTATTGATGGTATCCTTAGGATACAATGTTTTATATAGAGTAATATAAATATAATGTTTAATGAAAGAAAGCTACATAGTACACTAACATACACACACAATGTTTAACAGTTACAATTGAAAATAAGGTTCGACATTTGCCATAAACGATACTGTCCTTCCTTCATTCTCTTCTTTCTCATCTGTTGATACTTCAGATATATGAGGAAGTTTATTAACTTGGACTGCTTCCTCAACTTCCTTGTCATCATTTGATGCAAGGTGACGCCTGGACACTTCGTCAAATAGGTTCCATGAGTGTAGATCCTTGGCTGGTGCTTGACTAATTCTTCTCATCTTATGTTCATTATCCATTTCATCAGAGTGATATACCTCCTTACATTCCTTAACGTGCATTAGAGATTCTTCAATCTCTTCCAAGTAATGACCAGCTTCTCTTTCTGACAGTAATCCATGTTTATTCAACTTTCTGAGATAGTAAGCAGCTCGATTGAGAAGTATTTGGCAAACGTAGTGTGATTTCACTATAACCACATCAGTCTCGTTCAATTGAGCAAGTGCCTCATTAGCTAACTCAACTTGGGCCTCACTCTCGTCCATAACCGTCTTTTCGGCTTCAGTTAAAGTACCGTGGTAACCTTTACTGAATTCTCCCTTGAAAATATGTTTTGCCCAATGGTGAGCGTGTATAAAGACTAGAATCTGGCGGACCTTGAAGTTAACAATAAGGAAGTCTCGGTCAAATTTGGGTCGGCTTTTTCGGGCAAACGCACTGAAGATATTATACAACGCTGTCTCCGCCGGACGGGCAAAAGAGTCCGATGCAACTTCTAACGCGTTCCAATCTTCAAGAGGTAAGCCTCTACTTGCCGCGGATTCTGCATACTCTAATGATTGGTCGATAGAATGAACAAGGAACCCACGAGACTCGAGTTGTCCGTGTTCAATCAATCGTTTGTAGGAAGAACGAAGTATCTTGACAAACACCAGACGCTCCTGTGTACAAACATAGAGTAAGACTGTAAAGTGAGATATGTGTATTGGATAGAGTCGACTAGATTGATAGTATACACATAGCAACGTACCTCTTGGACGTCATGTTCCGAGTAAGTAGCCCCAAGATCAAAAACAGTGCCTCTGTTTCCAGTCATCTGGCGGACTCTCTTTGCAGAATGTCTTCTACTTTTTGACCGTGCGAGTCCAGTACTCCTTTTAACATCTGTAGGTATGACATCGTCGTCACTTCCATGCTTTAAATTTGTTGTATTATCACTTGGGAGGTAAAGGTAAGGAATGACATTCTTGAGATTTGGCTTCTTGTATGTCTTTTCAGGAGAAGACTCCTTATGATGCCGAACAGCTGCCATTACCTGCTTATAGTTGATATCTGCTAGAATTGGGATATGATCTTTGACTACAGTGAAGTCAACGTCATGAAATCGTTCCTCCGTCAGCAGTGCAATATATTCATGTAGTACATACTGTTTCGTTGCTTTGGATAGGACAGCGACAACCTTTTTTCGGGTCTCGGAAGGTGTGACCAAGCCTAACTTCTTAAGTAGTGGCCCACTCGTAGGCGCTAATATGATGAGGGTAAGAAAGGCAATCCCCCCAACTAATCCAAAAAGCTTAGCGGACATGGTTCTGTATTCCAGACCTTTTATCTCATCAAAGTCATCAGCAGATGTGAGGTGAACTTTAAGGCAGTTGACATAATGATTGTTAGAAGAATAGCACAAGCAAAAGACATCACATACGAGTTACACTCCTACTCACTAACTTCAGCATGTAGGGACAAGGCAAGAGCGATACCTACAGCACCTCGTAGGCCTCCATAGGACATGAAGATTGCCTCTCTTACACTTTGTCCAATCCCAATACGAGATGTACATGGATAGAATACAAATACTAAAAAGAATCGTATTGCTATCACAAAGACAAATAACATAAACAGATACCCCTATAGAAGAAGAACAGAAAGTCGGTCAGTGATGTTACCTGATAATAAAACACACAAACCACTGCACAATCTAGCAAGGCCACTCACCCAATCTTTAGCACTGAAGACAAACAGTGCGTCTCCAGTATAAGCCTCTGTACTCATAATATCACCCCAAACACAGCCTCCAAGGGTAAACAGGAGTGTATTGAGTAAACTTTCAGTAATCTCCCAGAAGTGTACGGATAGACGTGAATCATTATAGAGAGTTTCTCCAAATGCCTTTGTTGTTACTCCACAGAACAAGACGGCGATAATGCCAGAGCACCCGGCCAGAATTTCACTGGTAAAGAAAACCAAATAGGCAGTACTGATTGTTGCAACGACTTGGATAACACTATCCTCTCCGGATAAACGTCTGTTCAATTTATACAGAACAACCAATAACCCAATACCAAACGCTACTCCAATACATGCACCACCTAAGGATAGCCGAAAGAAGAGGGCAAATCCTTCAGCCCAATCAACGTCTTCTCCGATCCCAGGAATGCCCATTTCATAGAAGAATCGAAGACTAAAGATGTGGTAGAATACCACTGCTGATCCGTCATTCATTAAACTTTCTCCACTCACATGCATCTTCAGTCTCGGCGGTGCTCCCAACTCGTTTAATAAGACGGCAACTGCAACTGGATCTGTGGCAGCTAGAATACTTCCAAAGGTCATACACAAGTCGAATGACCAACCATAATCGAATAAGTAACATGCTACCAAAGCAGTGAGTGTGGTCCCCGCCAATACCTATGTTGAAATGATAGAATTAGATGCTGCAAGTATTCAATCATAGAACATGCATCTGCTCATCATAACTCACCATTGGAAATGCAAAGGTAAGGAGCTGAGTAAAACTTGATATAAATAGATGTACATCAATATTGTAGGAATCAAGAAATAGGAGTCCAGGTAAAAATACTAATAGGATGACCTCTCCTTCTATACCCACCCATGTTAGTGCAGACTGTGCAATGGCATTATCTAATCGTCGAACAGTCGTACCAATGAAGGCTCCAATTAAAAACATGATTGCTGTATATGGTATGGCATGTAAATATCTGTGGGGTATATGATTAGATAAATCACTTAACAGATAACGCCACATACAATCCAACATAACTATATACAATATACATACCTTGATAGAATATAATACACAAACACACCAACAATCTCAGCAAACCAAGGGAATAATACTGCATAGACTTCCGACTCTTCATTCTCAATAACCTCTTCTGTTGATTCATTACTACCATGTCCTCCACTATCACTGTGTTGTTCCTCTTCGGCTGCATAAACTGATACTGATGTAGAAGCATGATATAATGCTAACATTAAGGTAATTGCAATCATATCATAATTTGTTGATATTAAAAAGCTGCGGAGCTTCTCATCGTTGTCATGATTTGTTGACTTCTTTTTCTTATTGCAATTGTGTGGTGGTGATGTGCAATTTGTTGTATGTTCACAACTCTTTATATTGTTAATAACACTCATTTTCACCAATCCAACGTATTAAATTAAGATTGGTATGTATTCCCAACAACAATAATATTTTGATACTGATTAGATATCTATTCCACACAATCCAATGTATGATATTCAACAATAAATATTGTAGTACTTCAATTCAAATCTTTGACACTAATATGAAGATAACTATACGCCACCGTCACAAACAGAAGCTACCGAAGGTTACTCAGTATGTACTATCAATCTAATATATTGCCGCGGTGTTGATATTAGGCCTATCAAACCAAGGACATAACATCAAACATTTTCTCCCCTGGGATTTTGAGCTTTGCTTGGGCGCAACATTGCCATTTTAAACTAAGATTTTAGGTAGGTTCTTAGTTCATACCTTAAGTAACTAAGTATCTGCCTCCTATTATTCATATATTCATCTCTCGACGAATAATCCTACCAGTATTAGTATATCAAAAGGACACTCAGGAAGGACACAATATGTATTACAAACTGTTACTCTAAAATGAGGCAAGTATAGGGCGCTGACGCTAGGCGAAACCAATGATAATACATCGCTGAATCCAATGATGATAATGATATCTCGATTACTTTCTTCCAACAATTATGACGAAATAAACGAGTTTCAAAGCATACTATTCCCTTGGTTGACTGCTTTAGTTGGAGTAATAGTGTACTACGTAATTTCACGTTACGCTTATGGAGTACCAACAACGGCAGTAATGTTTTTAATTGGAGCTCTGGAAAGTCCGCATTGTGTTCATTATGAAGTCTCAATGGTTTGACTACTTCAAATGAACAGCATAGTTATCTTTGTTTGATTGTCTTTGCAACCCATTCACTAACAGAAGTTACAATCTCCTCTCTTTCTCGTCATAAATTGTGATAACGCCCATCTTCCAGATGGGATATTTCTCTTTACAAACCGGCAATGCCTTGGCAGAAAGTATATCGCTTTGGCTGGGAATTAATGGTGAAGTGATAATATTGTCATTTCTACCAGGATTACTATTCCTCGACTCGTACAATATCAATGTTTACTTGTTCAAGAAAGCATTGTCTCAGATGTTAGTATTTGCATTTCCAATGGTATTGACTGGTACTTTTCTGACAGCTTTGGTCGCCTACTACATCCTTCCTTACGGCTGGAGCTTTGATTTATGCATGACCTTTGGGTCTATTCTCGCCGCTACAGATCCAGTTGCAGTTGCCGTATTGTTAAACGAGTTGGGAGCTCCAGCTCGTTTAAAAGTACACATTTCGGGAGAGAGTCTACTCAATGATGGTTCGGCTGTGGTCTTCTTTCACATCTTTTCACTTCGATTCTTTTATCAGATGGGCATTGTAGGCATTGGAGAAGAGATAGGGTGGATAAGAGGAATCATTCTTTTCCTCCGACTGTCCCTTGGAGGTGCATGTATAGGTATATTATTCGGAGTTGGCTTGGTAACATTGCTCTTCAATCTCAACAGACGGTTGTCTCAAGAAGAGAATGTTATCCAAGTTGTTGCCACCATCACATTTGCCTACCTTGCATTCTACACATCGGAGATTACTTGCCATTGTTCCGGTATCATATCTGTAGTGTTATGCGGAGTAACAACAAAGGCATTTGGAGACACTCTTTTGAATGATGTTCATCTAACACATGATTTCTGGCACATAACCGAACACCTATTGAACTCTGTACTCTTCACCCTTGGAGGAGCGGTCTGGGGTGGAGTACTATCTTCATCCGAACAGCGATTTGGAGGTATGGATTGGGTATATCTCCTCATTCTATTTGGATTAGTGATAGTGATACGATTCTTTCTAGTGTTTGCATTCTACCCGTTGACCTCCAATATCGGTATCGGGCAAAGTATAAAAGAGGCAGTATTTATGTCATACGGTGGATTGCGAGGCGCAGTTGGTATCGCTCTTGCACTACTCTTGAGTGCTGAGGTATTCAAAGCCACCGAACAATCTGATTCAATTACGAGAAACCAATATAGAGACTACTCAGAGAAACTGTTTGCGTTGGTAGGCGGCATTGCCTTCCTCACATTAATAGTGAATGGACCCTCATCCGGCCCATTACTCCGTTGGCTTGGTCTTGTAACTCCAAGTGAGAGTAGGATAAAAGTTGTTTCAAACTACGAGGCTCACATGAAACAATCTGTATTAATTGAATACCTTTCATTATGTGAAGAGACTCGGTTTCAAAGTGTAGACTTTGGTATCGTTAGGGAACATGTGTCTCCTTTGCAATCAATCACTTCAGAAGACTTGAATATAGCTTGTGAACAGTATCAGTTGAACAATCCTGGAAAGGTACCCAACATTTCAAATCTTTCTCAATACATAGATGGCGGAGATCAGGTGTCGTTCCAGAGAGCTTCTTCATCTCAACTATTGTCTGGTCGATCATCAGGTACACATAACAACCGCCAGAGAGATACAGTTTACGATTTCTCTGTGTCTTTGGATGAGCGTGCCATGTTGGAAGAGCGTTCTATTTTTATTGACTTGATTCGACAAGAATACAACAAACAACTTCAGTCAGGTCAGCTTGATAGTCGTAGTTTCATACCCCATAATCTTCTGAGAAGTCTTGATATGGTCGATAAAAACAAGCCACTAGATGATTGGGATAGTGCCTCGTCTCAAGCTAATGGAAGTATACTTGTCAAGAAGGGTGAGCAAGCTTTGCATTCGTACCGTGCACAGCAAGGACTATTTCGACGTAAC
>Ga0214477_101437_pt1 | contig 11430 bp, 9 predicted proteins | sample M1_20Mar14CPVII9_FD_165058 | JGI IMG/M metagenome (GOLD analysis project Ga0214477, IMG submission 165058) | Marine eukaryotic communities from Monterey Bay, California, United States - M1_20Mar14CPVII9sort6BwellC16 | ecosystem: Environmental > Aquatic > Marine > Unclassified | place: USA...
GTAAAGAACCAAGTAATCGTAAAGAATACACGTATATCAGTCTAGGGATATACAACGATAGCCTCTGCAGTCTATTGACGCTGCATACTATGTCGGATAATGAACGATAATCCACTGTCGTTAACACATCGTAAGAATCAGAGTGCAATGAATGGAACAATGAGTTTCCTAGAATTGGGTAATCTTGTCAATACAAGTTGGAAGAGCGTCGATGAATTTGCAAAGGGTGTATTCAATGAGTTAGCTGACGAGGGCAGAGAAGCATATCGAGTTTTGATGAATGATTACAATTCAGCTATGGAAGAGAGAAAGAACACAGTATGTCTAACAGTACCAACTATTCATCTCGGTGCTAAGGAGATTGATACAGTAAAGGCAATGATGAAACTTCCAAAGAGTGGCAGTTCTGTGAATAGTGGGTATGCTAAGAAGGTATCTCCAAACTCCTCAAACTCAATGACAAGTAAGTATGACATCTATCAACGTAAGGTATCTAATGATGGTTCACCTATGCTTGGATCATATCATCATCGTCAAAAGCAACAACAACAGTATCAGAACCATGCACTACCTCCCTCGAGTGATAATGAAGCTCTGCTCCGACGAGTAGCTGAGCTCGAGGAGAGGCTCGCTGCTGAACGCTTGCAGATGAGAGTTCGTCAGCTTGAGGTTGAGATAGAAAGGAGAAAGGCTAGTGAGGAACGTATGAGGGCTGAACTCATGTTGAGACGTTACTCCGATTCATCTCGTAGTAGTATGCAAGTACAAGCTCAAATCCAAGAGATGGCACAAGCAACAAGGAATGAAGAGAAGCAGAGCTCGTTTTTTACACAAGGACAAGGATACCCCAAGTCGTCTAAGGTTGATAATGATACACCAAACAAGAAGCAGAGGCTTAACTGATATCAATGAGAAGTTAGAAACACTTTAACCTATAATAACTAGATACTCGATGAACAAGCTGCTCTCCTGGCTCTTCTCTGATCTCTCACTTGAGGCCCGGCCGCCCAGATACATGTGCGCACTACGCTACGCGGCTGCCGGCCGAAGATACCAGGATACCCAAACAGATTTTCAAAAGACACCAAATACCAAATCACAACAGCCACAAAGTTCAAAGGCCTAATACTATCACTCGCCGCCGCCCTTACTCTAACAATCAGTCCACGGACAGCGATAGTAACACCCCAGTACTTAAATCTAGAAACGTTTCCTTTCCGGCCCCTCGGTTCTTTCAAACGTTGTAATTCTATATCTTATTAGAACACGAGAGGCATTTTTTTCTGGTGAGTATTGGTTTGATGCATGTTTGATTGGTGATTTGATGTATGATATCATCTACATGTATTATGTATCGATTAAGAACGATATACAACCCGCTATGATACTAATTTATATTCTTGATTGTGATGGGTGATGTGTTAGTCTTTTGTTGTTGTGTGTTGATTGAGTACCTTATAATACGATATACAATATCAGTATACAATTTCTTTGATTGCAATCTCATGTCATATATGTCCCTCTATTATATATAGGTATATCTACTACCGAACACACATATTAAAAGTTAGTACATATCGAGCACCATAATTGCAATAACAAATCTAAACAAACAACAATGGTACGATACAACTTAGCCACCGCACTATTAGCACTCCTAACCACTAAACATCAAACTATTGGAGCACATGCCGATGGAGATCATTCAGATCCAGACCATGCACACACCGAGGCATGGTCATATCTTCCTGTAACAATCCCCACACCACTATCAGACATGGCAGTTAGTGTCATTACAATTAATACCGATAGTGGTAACGTCACTGATAATACATTCGTGGGTAATGATGATAATAAGAAAACACGTATTATAATTACTGGAGGATGTAATTCCGAGAATGGTAATGAATATGTCGAAGAAGATTGGGGTGAAGGATTTTCATGTTTCTCGTTAAGCAATAAGGCATATGCATTTGATCCAATTAGGAATAACAAGTTCCAAGCTTGGAATGGCGAATTTGAAACATTGGCTGATATGCCCCGAACACGTAACCGTCATGCAAGTGTTGTTATTAATAATCAAATTTGTTTATTCGGTGGAAGGAATGAGACTGATACGTTAATTCCCGAGGTGGATTGTTACAATCCCGAGTTGGATGAATGGAGTACACCCATGTCTTTACCTGAGGAACGCCAATCATCTGACTTTGCAGCATTTAGTCAAGATGATAAAGTGTATTTGATTGGTGGATACGATCCATACTACACAGCATTGGATCAGGTAACTGTTATTGATATGTCAGATTTATCGGATGTAAAGTATTCCGATGGGACAAAGTTGGCATCTGCTCGAGGTGACATTGATGTTGCCTTGGTCGATGGTAATGTCTACGTCTCGGGAGGTTTTACTCATGAGAACTATTGGGCTGCACCCAAGAACTCGGTTGAGAAGTACTCGGTTGATACTCAACAATGGAGTGAGATTGATTCTCTTAATCAAGAACGTGGTGATAAGCAGTTGGTCGGATTGCACGGTAAAGTCTATGCCATTGGCGGTGAAACTAAGATTGATACTACCGGTCCGGTTGAGGAATTGCCCGAGCTTGGTGCACGAAGTGAAGTCCTCGATTCTGTTGAGGTATTGGACCCACATGAGGATGTTCATGCTGGATTAGCCGAGTGGCGAGTATTGGCTGGTATGCCCTCACAGTTATTCCGATTCGCGGCATCGGAATGGGATGTTAAGGACGAAGAGAGTGGATATATCTTCGTCTTTGGAGGGCAGGTTGAGTATGATTCTGATTGCAAATGTTTCCGTACTACTGACAAGGTTATGGTATTTGATGTTGATCATGCCGAGAAGGATGAGACAAATCCAGAAACTACCGGTAGTAGTGGAGGTATTATGAATGTCGGTGGCCGTATTATGGTGTCATTTGTTGCTCTTGCCTTGACTTGGATTGTCTTATAGGATTCGTGTTCAGACTGAGTCAATGTTTGTGAAAAGAAGAAGTATCATAACAAGTAGATAGGATAATCGTTTAATTGTACTCCGAAAGAGTTGTCCATCCACTTAATAGAGGTAGCCAATACATGATTACATTGTCAAGATGTATAGAAGAAGGGAGAGGATCTAGCTTGAAGAGCCGTTAATTATTGTTGTACATAAAAGGTATAGCTAATTTATTCTCTCCGTCTAAGTAGCAAATAAGACTGCTAACTAAAGAATCCTGTACATTTGAGTAGAGCTTCTACCCGAAACTTATCTTGGATTGTAATGATGAAATGGCTATAGCAAATGCTTGTACGGGCGTCAAGGGATGGGCATAGTCTAGAGTGAATGCATGCCGTCCTTCAATTCGACCGAATTGCATGACATGTTCTTGATCATCCCGTTCACATAATTGAAAGTTCTTGACCGATGCAACCTTGACACGTCCACCAAAGTTTAAAACAAAGGCACCAAGTTCTAAGTTCCACCAAGGAGGACGGTTTTGTAGCATCATTAGTCCATGTTCATTAGCGGCGGCGGTAGTGGCCTCGGCGGCATTATTATTAGGAGCAGCGGCGGCATCTTCTGCATTGTCCATACCCTGCTGAATAGTCTTAAACCTATCGAGCATCGTAGATGTGGCGGCTCCATAACCGTCTGATGAGATGATATTCTCTTCTCGGTCGCCACTCCATTGGTCACAAACTTTACCATCTTGCGTCAACTTTGGAATACAAACATCCATGATACGTGGACGATTGCCTAGCAAGTTGGCAGTGTATGTAATGGCACCACTCTCTACTTCTCCCAGTGCGTCTGTATTTGATTGATCTGTTGCCGCCAGATCATTAGAGTTGCCTAGGCTCAATCGTTTGGTTGCATTATTAGAGGATCCCCATGACATTCGACGAATGAGCTTCTTTGAACCTCGTCTAGATGATGGCCTGGCCGATTCCTCAGTAGGTTCACTTGGCGTCGCGGTTGAATTACGGGCACTACCTCGTCGAGACATCATAGATGCACGCTGAGCTAGACGTACCAACCCACTACCACGTCGACTTCGACGTCGAGCTGTGGTGGTATTGGTAACAGGAGGAGATGTGTCAACAGGATGAACTCGACTGTCACCCTCTGCCAATGAAACATCTGGTTCTGACTCCAACTCTAATGGTGCAGGAGGCAGTGGCGGAAAAGAACTCGTCTTGGTCGGTGAGAAGATTTGGAATTCTGGAAGATGCGCGTTTCACGGTTTATGAAGATAAAAGAAAAGTGATTGCAACAAATGTTAGTACGTGCGGCTTGCAAAAGCAATCACATAAAAGCAAACTAAGATCAAATGAAGTAGCCAAACAATCGATATTCCAAGGACACAGGTACTCGTCAACCCACCAGTGCCAATAAAATTGCTCTGAAGACGTCCAACTTCAATAGCATCCTTGCTTTGAGCAGCCATGGGAGATACTCCCAATCCAGACGATTCATTCTTGGAGATATTTGTATTGTTCCGGTTGGCACTTATGTAATGACTGTCTACATCTTTTTGCTGTGGTAAGCTCATGTAGAAGTTTGTAATGCCACGCTTGCTGGAATTGCCACCAGGACTATTGGCAGGACTAGCAAGGGCAGAGGGTGTGGCAAAGTCGAATCCACCAACTCCACTTCCTCTTCTACTGCTGCCTAATCCACCTCCACCATTCGAAGTGATATTTCTATTCTTATTAGAACTCTTGCTCTTGGCAACTAACAATACACTGTCCTGTCTAGGTGGATGACGACTTGATTGGAATGGGTTATCATTCTTCGTATCTCTAATGAAGAGTCGATATTCATAACTTGGAAAGAACCTACCCTTAACGCCCTTACCCCCTTTTCTGTTTCTAACCGTAACTCGTTCAATCTCGCATTGTATAGTACCAATAGCCTTGGGACATGGCGTTGTTAAGAAGGTGTGGAGCTTAGACATTCTTGGTACGGGAGATTGTTGGTTGTAAAAGTGTATACCCGCCGTGGAGGGGAATAACTCGTCCCAAAAGTCTAGAAGTACTTCTTGGAATTGACTTTGACACCAATTCGATCCTTTAAGGAGGGTATTCATGAGTTGTTGATAATGTAAGCAACGGGCGTGTATCTTGGCCACGGCGGCATCGGATGTTGATGTATCTGTTTCATTGTCGGATTTGAGGTTGGCAGATGCTGAACTATAGACGTCTAAATGTACATCCGCCGCGGGTGATGGGGAAGACGATGATATTCCACTGTTCCATAAGGACGGAACTGCTGTCACTGATAGACGAGTGCCACCTGCCGCGTTTGGAATTGAATTACGACGCTGACGATCGGCATTTGCCAATGTCCAACTCACGAACGCTCGGACTGCTGCCCTGTAATTACTATCGACCATCCGTGGATTATGTCGTGCTTCACGATTATCTACCGGCTCAAGCCCCAGTCCTGCTCGGACTCGATCTTCCACAGTTTCTCCAATGTCATCATTATCTTCTATGGCGGCAGCAGCTCTATCAAATATCGCGTCGTCAATAGATCGTTCGACGTCACCCCAATTATCATAGGAATGACCACCACCACCACCACTACAGCTTTCTGTAGTAACACCATGTCGTCCTTCCCATGTAGGATGAAAGAAATCAGCATGCATACTAATCGAACCAGCGGACATTGTTCCACTTTCATCATTGACACTGGCTGAACCGAAGAAATGTTGATCTACCAAATGACGATGGATATGAAGTGATAGTTTAGGAGACACGGGTGATGTATAGTTGGATGGAGAGGTTGGAGTAGATGGATTTTTTAGAGTAGTAGTTGTTGGAGATGTATTAGCTGCTGTGGACGATGAGCCCGAGAAGGAAGAACGTCGTGCATATCTATTAACCCCACCAGCGGCGGCCTCCTGTTGAAGTCTTTGTCCGGATGCCGCACTTTGTGGTCGGGCACTGGCAGCCTCCATCCCTGGAGGAGGATGACGAATCCTTTCTTCTACTACTTCCATATCTTCATTATCAGCAGGAGGAGCATCTTGGGGCGGTGCAGCTTGAGGTGCAGCGGCATGTCTCATTGGAGGCAAACGATCTCCGTCCTCTCCACCACCTCCAGCAGTAAATGAAAATCTTCTTCTTGGGAATAAACCAGGTCCCCGTGAAGAGGTGTCTACGTCAATTCCCTTTTGTTGTTTCCCTGTGTTATTAAGATGAAGGTAATATGTGAGATATTATTAAATCTTTTTCCAAACAATGGATACAAGTAACATGAAATAACTTACAAAATATAGCCTTCTCCTCAACATACGTCGAATGATTCAATCTAGAAAATAAAGACCCACGATCATTATTCCCATTCTCTTCTACATACCGATCTGTATAGAATGTATCTGTTTCACCTCGGCTAATGCTGATATCACCACCACCAGTTTCACCTCTACTAACCCGATTGTTATTATCCTCCACGTCGTTATTATTGGGTGCAACATTACCATTATTACTACCCAATGCCTCATCGATAATAACATTAATATCATTCTCATAGTTATTACCACCCTCCTGTTGTACATTATTATTATTTGCATTCCCTTCCATCCTATTCCCCGCCATCCTAGCTCCATCACCCCCTGCCCCATGTTCATTATTATTAGTATTATTATTTTCTAATTCTATACCCATACGCCAAACAATAGTATGATACGAATGTCCATGCGGGGTGGGATATATCGGTACACCCTTGGATATGTAGAGGGATGCTAATTCACGTGCATCGGCATGTTCACCCCTTGCCTGTTCATTATGTGTTATGTTGAGAAAGTAGGATGATGTGAGCATTAATTTCAAAAAAGTAAATGCCAATTACAAACAACCTCCCACAACACAATCAACACAACACCAACACAAACAAACAAAAAACATAACAGCAAACAATATATACGTACCCAAGCATAACCAATCTCCAACATACATAATCCAGCATGACGCCATACCTTACCAAAAATATCCTTACCAATATTTTTCCATATTGAATTTGTTGTACATAATGCAGCCCAATCGGATGGTGTACAGTAACTGGAGGTGGTGTGTAGGGCATCTGTTGGTAGAGTGTGTAGTGGTATTGACTTATTTTGACCTTTGGGCGATGATTGGGAGGAGGATAGTTGTTTGGATGACTTTTTGAATGGATAGTGGGTTATTGTTGGGGATTTCTTGGTAGGGGATATTCCCTCATCTTGCTTCTTTGCAATATTAGGTGAGTTATCCGTTACTTCGGACTTTAATAATGCAGGTTTGATATCGAGAGAAGATGATGATGTACCACAACAATCCTCTTCCTTCCTTAATGATATTCCATCCTTCTTGCCCAACTCCTCAATCTCTCTTGTCAATTTAATTGTATGTTCACTAACCACGCCCTCCCTGCTGCTACCACTAACCGCTACATCCACTCTATTCTCTCCATCGCTGATATGCTCTCCTTCACTCTTTACAGGAGTAGTATATAACATATCATTACCATCAACAGAGGAGCTCTCATTTGATTCACTATCATCATCATCATCATTAAATGAGGAATCATATCTTGCTATTGTTGTTGCCGATACTGCAATGTTAGGGTTCACTTCTGGATATATTGGTGCTGTATTATTATTATATTCGTATGCTAGGGATTCGTCGTGGGCGCTTGAATCGATCGAAGTGGTGATGGTTGAGGCAGTGTTGTTTGTTGACACGTGATGTGCACCTTCCTCTGTATTATTATTGTCTGTAGCATCCGCTGATGCTGCTGTTATATTATTGTTATTAGTTGACATATCAGTAGTTGATATTATCTTAATATATTATCAATGGTTTACTTTGTTCCAATGGGTTGTGATGTTGTATGTCCTTGTATGTGCTCAGCATTCATACAGGAGTAATTCCTCGACTTCAATTCACAATCTTATTGCTCTCTCTCTCTCTTTGCGCTTGGAGATACAGCTACAAACTAGATTATAATGTATATTTACTGTTTATAATGTAGTATACTATTTGCAGGTTTGCTATACAACATTAACTCTCTTCTTCATCAACTGTGAATACCTCTAGTTGCTATGCTCACATATCATCCTTTTTTACCTAAGGGCTTGCTAAAATAGCCTCACAACCTTCTCAAAGTGACACTCCCCTAGAAGTTATTACATCCGCTTCCATGCATTGACATCAACCAACCAACCTCAACCAACCAACCAACCAACCAACCAACCAACCAACCAACCAACACAACTAGGAGTAATCTGACCACCTTACATTATAGTTTATACCTTCTTCTTCTTTGCATCCTGTCTTGTTTCATGTCTTGGTATGTTTCTTTTTGCGGGGTATCCGACCAGCACTTCGAGGTCTCTTCATCCCTCTATTATGAGACCATTTCATAAATAGCTGCACTTATTCATTTCAGTTAAGGGTGTGTCAATTTTTAAATATATCGAGCTTCCCGCTCTGATGCTGATTTGGTCGAGAGTGAGCGGAGTATTCCATTTTCGAAGTATTTTTCCATATTTTCGACCAGACAACCAATTTGCCTCTCTATTATGATATCTAATACACATATACACATAGACATTAGTGAATACTTGGGTAGTTGTTATGTACTCCGGGAGAACATCACAAGATAGAAGTGAGATCAGGTATTTTCGTGATTGGGAGATCACGTGAATTTCACATTTTTATCACTCTCTCCACTTTTCACACAAAATCAGTAAACGATATCGTAGCAAATAGCAAGGAAACAAAGGGTAAGAGAACCAATATACTATCATTCATAGGGAGAAGATTACTGTTTGTTAACGTGCCGTTGTATGTTATATGCTTTTAGACTGAGAGAATTGGGCCAGCGATTTTAATTCTACTAACATCACTTTTTTTTTTGCGTGCACCTTGTACTTATATTTGTACTATACTCTTTACTACTTTACAGACTTTATATAGAATCACAATACAACAAACAATAATGGCAGAAGAAGAGGACGCAAACGAGGCAGCAGCACGACGTCTCCAGGAACAAATTTGGTTACAAGAGGCCGAAGATAACGAATTACGTGAGTTAGAGTTACCAAACAATAATCCAGCGAATAACAACAATGCAGGTGGCGAAGCAGCTGGCGAAGGAGGAAATGAAAGAAGAGAGGGAAGAGATGCAATGCAAGATTTTGTACAACAGTTATTAAATCAGAATGCTGCCGCGATGAATAATAATAATGAGGAGGACGAAGAGGGTAATAATAATAATGATCCGCCTGAGGAAGATGAAGAGGAAAATAACGAAGAAGAAGAGAATGATGGTGATAGCGATGGAGAGGAGGCTGAGGCTATTGATGGTGGCATTGGTAAGTTTTTAATCTCATTATGTGGTGTGGTTTTGTTTGCGTAGAAACCCTGCTAATTCATCCTGCATTTAACTTTAACAACACATCAACACAGCTGGTGAAGTACGTGATGAAAATTCCATCAAAATTACACGTTCCCTCAAATGTCCATTAGTATTATACTTTGAAATTGCCGATAAGGAATTACAATCAACTACTACCACACCAAACAACCCTGTATTAAAATTAGGCACCACAGTGTACATTGGATTAGACAAAAATACAAAGTTATCAACAGTATTTGAACAATATGTTAAATTCATTAATTCCAAGAAGAAGAAGCCTAAATCAACAAATAGAAGTAGTAGTAGACTTACTGATATTAAAATGTCTGATTTGGAATTCATGCATGTACAATTATTAGACGCGACACAAACAGTCGAGGCATCGGCAATGATGAAGAATGATCATATTAAGGTATATCGTGAACGATCGAAGGAGCGACAAACGAAGATTGAAATTATTAGACAACAACGTGAAAGTGATCGTAAGTATTTTAATGACTTGAGGCAGTTATTGCCTAATCCTAGTTTGAGTGATTCACTACCATTTGGTTTGGGTGGTGGTAATAATAAGGGAGGTGGGTGTGATGTTGTATTAGATTGTCGTGGTAAATTAAAAGATGAGGGGGGACGGAGTCAAGCGGTATTGGCAACGACTGTTCGTGCTAATTCAGTGGTGATTAGTAAACGGTGTAAATGGTTGGGATTGAAAATTAGTAGTGTTAAGGAAGATGCGAGGAGACGCGCCGAAATGACTGTTGACGTGGATGAAGATGTTGATGAGCAGGGTGGTGATGAAAAAGGTGCACCCTCAAATTTAGATAGTCAAAAGTCTAGTGGAATGTCCGATGATGAGGAAGATGATGATATTATCATGGGTGAGGAGGGTGCTGTTGCCAACCGTCGTGCCGTGGATGATAATAATGCCCCGGGCAGCGGGGTTTCCAAGGTTGAAGATTATGATGAAGATGATGATAATAAACCACCCGCTGTCAAGGTTAAGGCTTCCAAGAAGAAGTCCCCAGCATCATCAGGCAGCAGTGGCGGAGGAAGACAATTGGAATCAGCATCATCATCCGCATTTCCAAATTCCATTTGGGTAACACTGGATCATTCACCCCAAGCCGTCAAGCTATTATTAGAATACTGTTACACGAACCGTGTCCAATCCTTGGGACAGGAGGCATTCGTCAAGGGTAGTAAATATCCAATTGCCAAGGAGGTTGGTCCTATTGCCAAGCATGATGGTCCCGTCCCTCCATACAAGAAACATGATTGGCCAATGGGTGGATCACCCACCGTCTCACTTTACTTGGCACTTGCGGGTATCACTTTGGCAGAGGAAGCACACATGCCTCGCTTATCATTAATGTGTGAAATTGCCGCATCGCAACTTGTTAATGAACATAACGTCATTGATGTATTATGTGCCTGTCAAGTGCAGCAACAGAGTACCGGCAATCGATTACCAATATTACGTAAGGCCGCCATGTTGGATTGTATTTACAATCGTGGTAGTTCGGGTGTTGAATCACTATCTAAGAAAGAATCCTTTAAGGTTGGTATTGAAGAACGACGAGGACTTGTCATATCCAGTTTGTTGGATGGTACAATTGAGGTAATGCCTACTAACATGATGACTAAGGCGATTCAGAAGAAGAAGGATAAGAGGGAAAGGGAGATTAAGACTTCGTTTGAGACGTGAGTATATTGTTGTGGTAGTGTCCGTAATCTTTGTATGTTGAGACTTTTCTTACTCACTTTTTACCGCCCATCCAATAATGATAACAGGTTGGACAATGCCGACAAGAACAGACGTTTAATGGAACGTATAAAATGGAGACAACCCAAGGTAGTTACACGTCGTCAAGAGGTAGCATACGGTCATGATAGTAAGGCAATTCGAATGCCAGCAAGAAGAAATATCGACCTATCGAGCAATATTGACCTATCGACTGGATCTACCACAAATATATGGCGTGATGTTCCTCATCGTGATCCTCCACCTCTTCACCAGGGTAGTACTAGTA
>Ga0214477_101439_pt1 | contig 11404 bp, 12 predicted proteins | sample M1_20Mar14CPVII9_FD_165058 | JGI IMG/M metagenome (GOLD analysis project Ga0214477, IMG submission 165058) | Marine eukaryotic communities from Monterey Bay, California, United States - M1_20Mar14CPVII9sort6BwellC16 | ecosystem: Environmental > Aquatic > Marine > Unclassified | place: USA...
ACTCGACCCAGTCATCAGACACTTTGTAGAAAGTATGAATCTGATTGTTCAGCCTTTGGACACGTAATGACATCTCGAGGTATCTTGGACTGGTGGAGGAACCTCCATTGGTACCATAGAGATATGTTACATCCATTCCACCTAATGGGTCTGAATCCCACACCTTACTCCTCAACCAACCAACAGTCAAACCTTCGAACGTTCCCAAATTGGTCTGTGCAAAGTCCGCCGCGTTTGTATCTTCCTCGGCAAGGAAGGCAACAAGTTGGCTCTGATAGCCAGTTTGGGTGAAGTTCGGGTCTTGTACGTACGTGATTTCAAAGTCAACATCACCAGAATAGGCAGACGTTGTAAGGGCTACTCCAAATTGATCAGCACTTGATGTAGAACTTTCAAGTACAATCTGATAGTCACTCTCGGACAATAATCGACCAGCTCCTGATACCGCATTGCCTGCAAAGTCAAACTCTGCTTTAGTGATCACCCCTTCAGGGACTTCAGGTTCTAGACCGTCTGCTGTGCCAGAGGCTGTTGGAGAATTCGTTGATTCGACAGGTTCAGCGGTAGTCGGCTCAGCACTAGTGGGCGATGCCGAAGTAGGCGAATCAGTTACAGGCTTCATGGTTGGTTCATCCGTTACGGGTGCTAAAGTGGTAGGCGATGCAGACGGTCCTTTACTAGGGCTCTTCGAGGGCGTGTTACTTGGGCTCTTCGAAGGAGATTGGGTTACGGGCGCTAAAGTGGTTGGAGAGTCGGATGGACTACCCGTTGGTTCGTTTGTTGGTAACCTGTATAGAGTTAAAGATATGATAGTACAGTGTTAGAGAAGATAGAGTAAAAGAAGGAAGTCATCAGCATGTGTCCACAAACTTACGGGTCAAACAATTCCTCTGTTTCGATCAAGTTTTCCTCACGGTCGAAGTTGCCAATGTTAGGCAGAATGTATTCCCTATCAACATCATCCTCAATTCCCAAGAATCCAGCAATGGCGGCGAATGGAGCCTCCCAAGGAGTGGTGGGAATCATACGACCTCTTCCAATTTCCAGAGGTGCACCAGCCTTGAGATGAGGATAATCTCCAACGATCTGTCCTCCCTTGACACTACCACCCATCATGATATAGTTTCCACCCCAGGCGTGATCGGTACCGGCGTTTGCATTCGGGCCGTTGGTACGAGCAAAGTCAGAGACTTGGATTAGCACCGTGTTATCCCATACGCCCTTATGCTCTAACTCCTTTTGGAAGAGACCGAAGCAAGTATTAACGTCGCTGTATAATCTCTCTTGATTGGAAATCACAGCAGTGTGAGTATCCCCTGGAGTTGTGAGTAGAACAAAATGTCATGTGGTGTGGAGTGGTTAGATATAAAACCGAAAACATACTTGCAACACATTATACTAGAAGAGAACACAAGCACTACTCACATCCTCCCTTATTAAGATAGAACACGTCCACGTCAGCTCCACGTTCGTGACGAGAATCAATGATTTGGGTAACCAAGCTCATTTGATTACACAGCCCTGTGTTGGGGAATGTCTCAATAGTTTCCCTACCTGACAAAGTCTCGTGTAAACGTTCGTTATTTCCGAGAGATTTGATAAGTGTATCTGCACAAAGGATGGTAGAAAACACATGATATGAGCAAGACTGATATAGTGGACTACTCTACGAATATGACATTGTCCTGATTGCAAATACATTACTCACCAGAATACCATTCAGCCATAGCACCCGAGTCAGAAGTAGTCTTTCCGTTGATCATGTCAATCGCCTCTGACATATTAGCGTAGGTAGGACTTGGATCGAACTTGGTAATACCTTGACCACTGATAACCATTGGTGTCTCCACTTCACCTCTTGGACCGATCAAGGCAATTTGAGCTCCGGCAACTGAAAATGCACCGACGGATTTGCCTTGCTTATTTTCTAGTAAATCTCTGATACGACCAATCCACCCAGTACCCCATTCTTCCTTCATGGGATCAACCCTCTGTGCCTCTTCTTGCATTCGATTATGTGCAAAGAGCTGCGTTTCGGTGTCTCTCCAGTAGTTTTCCCTATTTGTCATCTTGGTCAAAACACTGAGAGTAATAGCATAAAGTCAAAGACGAGTCACGGTTAGTTGAAATCGAATATAAGAAATGTGTATGGCAAAGCCAATACCAGGACAACTTACCCAGTGTTTGCAAAGAATAACAAGTCCTCGGTATTGAACAAGTCTGCCAATGCATCTAGATTGGGATGTAACCCAAACTTATCACATTTTTGGTTGGTAACAGGATTTAGCTCATGCAACTCATCCATATTTAGTGCAACAGTGTCACGAATACTAACATATTCATCCCACAAAGTCTCATTGGCTTCATTCTCGATAGAGCAAGTATGAGGCACAAGCATGTTGTAACTATCAGCACCTCCACTAAACATGACAAAGGCCAATGCCTGGTAAGGAGCTCCCGATGATTCTGGAGCCGCAGCCTCATCCCTTACCTCCCCGGTCTTGCGGACGATGCTGGTTGTTTGAAACTCTGGAGTACTAGCAACCAATTTCTGTGCAAGACGGAAGGCATCCTCGTGACCTGATTCATCACGCTTGGCAAGATATGCGTCCTTGATGATTGCCTTGGTATCATTAGCAAGTCGTCCACTAGTTAAGATGGTGGAGAGTTCGTCAAGAATATCATCAATATCGTACACGAGAAGAGATTCTTGTAATTGACGACCATCCTTGCTTTCTACCACCGCAGTGGACGCTGGTGGTTCATACGCAAGATAAGCTGGGGCATTATCATACACTCCTTTGTGGCAGTGTGTCCAATGGTGCCCTAAGCCTGAAGCGCAATTGCTGGACACTCCGTAATCAATTAAGGAGTAAAAGGCATTGAATAGATTAACTTGCATGGGCATGTCAGTAATCATCGCCTCAGGTGATACCATCGTTGCTGCTCCCGGGGCACCATCAGGAGCATACTCGGCAAGGTAGAAATTGAATACCGACGGATGAGTGTGTGGAGCCTCCCCAACCCTGGTGTACAAGTCACCAAGCTTGACAATTGGGTAGCCATCATTCTTCTGGATTTCCATACCTCGCATGAAAGCCATAACCTTGATAGCTGGTTCACGAATAACTCCATTGAATGGACTAGCCTGAAGGTGGACTGATCGTGCTTCGGGGTGCAGGTAGATGGCAGCAACCGTTGCCTTTAGGTCACCATAATCGCTGAGATATATCAAGACAAGATGTGTATAGGTTAGAGCATAAGAAGTTGGCAGGGAGTGTCATATACCCGGGTCACACTAAAAATCACTTACCCATTTCCAATTCCATCATACGAACCATCAGTAAAAGCGGTAGCGACTGCTTCTACATAGCTTGGGCTAGGGTTTGAACTAGTCAACCTTTGAATAAACCTATGGGCTAAGAATGGGGGAGTATTTGGATGGTGGAAGTAATGATCTAGTGCTGCCTCTGTTTCGTAATGAGCATCCCTTGCAGTAGCCTCGGAGTTTAGAACAGACATGAAACTAGGTGCCTATAAGATAAGGGGATCAATGAGTGTAAGCATGTGTGAGTTTTTCTTCTTCTGAATATGAACAAGATAGCTGACGAGAGGAAGATACTTATTCCTACTTACATTACGGAAAGCATAACTTTCATCTTCTCCAACACGGACTACCTCCTTGGTATTCTTAAAGCGAAGAAGACGACCGTGTGCATCTTCAACCTCGAAGACAGTTTCCATATCGTAGGGCTTTCCAGAAGCGGCAAAGTAGACGGTGATACCAGAGACTAATGGATCTTGCTTTACGTAAGACCCTTCATCATATGCCGATGTATCATATGCACCCATAGCGAGTTTTGACAAGGCGTCATCTACACTCTTTGGCATATCCTTGAATACGGCATATCGTTTAATGCTCGTTTTACACAAACAGCCACCACCTCCATCGGCAGGAAGGCTAGTACAAGTGTTGTTTCCACAGGAGTTGCCTACTTCAACATCAGCATCGTTCTTGGGATAGTTAGCCTGATAACCACCATCCCCACCCTCCCAATATACCTGGAAGAAGTTCCTGTTATCAAGTCGTACATGTGGATGCAAGAAGGCATATGACTGCAGGCAAGGAAAGACAAAGAAAAGCCGATTATTAGACACAAAGGTAGGTTCAGTCAACAAAGTAAAGATCAAAATAACTTACCGAAGGCTCGTAGACAATAGCAGCCTTGCCGGCATAATCAATCTTCACGTGAATGGTACAGCTATCTGGGGTCCAGTGATACCCTTTCTTGTACCAATCGATACCATCGATATGGTTAAAGTCACACATCTCTTTTCCAGCAGCATCACATCGACTTTCTGCACTTGAATATGGGACTCGTTCTTGGTCGTAAAGATACCCTGCTCTCTCAGCACTAGTATCTTGTTGTCCATCTGTTTATTTCGATCATTTACACAGCACAAGAAATAAGAAAAAGGTGAGAGATAAGCAACAACCATAAAAGTTCTTAACAAGTTTGAGTAGACTAGGAGCGGTACTTACCACAACAAGCCTCGGATGCGTATGGCAAGAGTGGATTAGCACAAGACGAATCTTGGTTTCGGTCTTGCCAAATCACCTTTCTGGGGTTGGCATAGAAAGCTTGCTCGACACAGGCTGGCCTGACATATTCATAATGAACAGAACCACCCGAACTATCAACGACTTCTACCACACGTAGTGTATCAGCGGAGCACACTTCTTCCTCTTCACATCCTACTGCAGTCTCTAGAGTCACAGTATTCTGCCACTGACAATCACCAGCAGTATCAGCGTTACAAAGTCTTGCCCCAAGAGCAGATGTACTACTGTCAAGTACCATCTTCTTCAATCCACTGCCATAAGGATCCGTCCTAAAGTATGCATGATCTTGCATCAACTGAGGCATATGGGAACGTCCGAGGAGACGGTATGAAGCACCCTTCTTGAGGAACATTTTGTCAGGTAGATCTACACAAAGCGGATACCCGTCTCCGATGTAACCGCCGGTCATATCTGTCTTGGGGAACTTATCTCTCCACTGAGATTGAATTTGCATTGGATCATGACGATTGCCTGACCAGCTCGTCTGTTGTTTAGGCAAAGCGGTAAATAGGGGATGAGAATTCAACCATTAAAACATACTTGAAATGAAGGACTTGGCAAATAAGACTTATGAACAACGACTCCTTACCTCTTCTACATTTCCTCTCTTCTGCTGATAGTCAAATCCAGTCCAGATTGTTGCAAAGGATTCAATTTGCGCACTATGAAACGAGAAGAAAGATGGGTTAGTTTGTGATTTTCGATACAATGAAAGAAAGGGACACATAGTTAAGAAGTTTACTCACTTTGTATATGCCAATACATCCTTGCCGTTAATATCACGTACGGGGGTACCATCTCGATTGAGGAGAAGAGTTCCAGTGCTGAAGAGCTGCATAATTTCTCTTGCAAAGTTCTCATCAGCAGATGCAATCTTTCCGTCATTCTCCCACATGTAAGCAGCACTTTTACTTTGGAGGAAGGATAGATTCTCGGCCATGATGGGGCTGTGTGAAATCTTTCGAAGTACATCCCGATAGTTGCCAAAAGCATCCTCGACAAAGATATCATAGTAACCTAAGAAGGCTTCAGTGTGTGACTAAAGAGGAGTCAAGGGAGAGAAACGACATGAGTTAGTGACATACTTGATAGCGAATAGTGGAGAAGACAAATAAAAGAAGCAGCTCGCTACTTACACCTTGAATTGCAATTGCGTCCCTAGCAATAACAAGAACTTGTGCCAATGCCCAAGCCATACGTTGACGAAGCTGATCGTTTCCTTTTTCAATGGCTATATTGTACCAAACCCACTCTCTTTGTCGATGGAGATTCCATGCAGTATCACGTCCATGGGTAATCTCGAATACTTGGCCAAGCTCAGGGTCGTTTTCAACCTCACGAGGTGAACCACAAACCAAGATACCACCGCCACTAACTCCAGTTTCTGCTCCAAAGTGTGTTGCCACCTCATCTAGACGCAACTCATTGGGCAAGTCGACAAACCTCTCAAGATCACCGAATCGACCAATCTTGGAAAACTTGGTGGAGTGTGTATTCCACCGGTGGATGGGGTGAGGGGCTAAAGTATCGTTTTCGCCCACAGGTTCGTAAAACGCTGGGTACTTGAGGATAACACTTGTATCATTCCATCCATCATCATCCCATTCATCAATATCGATCCATTTCTTGATTGGATGCATGTGGTTGTTCATCATAGCCACCATGTTACCTGGGTGAGTATCAGGCAGGGTCCAGTAAGTCATGTCAAAAACAGAGTATTCATCGGGATGAACTCTCCTAAAGCATTGACTTCCAATTATGATCTCAACCTCTACCAAGTCTTCCGCATCACATACATTTCCATCTTGAGTCACTCCTGTAATGGGAAAGTCAATATCCCGAAGCATAGTATTCATATCATTGCTATCTGTTAAAAGCTCTGCAAGAGCGGCACGAGTCTGATCACCCATGGCCGTTTCAGTACATTCAGAAGCATCTAAGATTTCCCAACGGGATCTCAAGCCAAGCTCACATACAGAAGGCTGTGTAACATTCATTATATCAATCAGAGGCAAACCAACAACAGCATATACATACTGACCAGTAAGGTCATGAAAGGTCATGAGGTTGTCGAAATTCAACTCAATCATCAAGTCGGGAGTGCCTGAGGTGTTACCAAAACAACAATGGAGGGTTAGACACAAGATCATATCTATTAAAACACACACAAGACATGTACTATCTTCTTACCTACGGAACCACATGCCAAAACAGATTGTGAAAGCTCACAGTGTTCCTCATTCAAAAATGTACGAGGGGCATTGGCACACATCGTTCCTGGAGTTTAAGTAGAAGACAATAGAAAGATATGAATGTTAGAGGACAGGAGAGGGAATATTTCTATATCCAGACTATACACAAAAGTACACACAACACTTACGGTCGCCAGTAATAGAATGAACCATGCCACCACCATCGGGAATGGGAGATTCAACTGTGTTGCTTTCCAATTTAGCCTGCCGGACGAAGTAAAGATTGGAGAAGAAGAAGATGATGAATATTGAACTGCTGCTGAGCAATGATTACACATACTTATCAACAACGAAAAGGTTGACTCACCCTGGGATCATAAATGAGCCACGAACCATCAGGAAGTTTACCAAATGTTTGCTGATCTCCTTCCTCCATGATTTCACTATTACATAGAACAAGGACAGTAAAGAGAGTTAGCCGCCGTATGGCATGAGATGGAAAGACTAAAACTTGTTTTAGAAGAGTACTTACTTAAGGTTGCCACAAAGTTCATCGGTCAATGGAGCCTTGTGAATGTACTCTCCTCCATGACTAATCACTTCATCGATAGGTTCAAGATCTCCCTCCCCTACACTGGGAAGCATCAAGACATTAGCAGGTTGGACTGTAGAGTGAGACACGAAAAGAAGAATGAGTGAGAGGTTGGCTTGTATGTGGAATAGAAGAGAAAGTCAGCACGGCATGGCCACAGGAGGTCTTACCAGTGTCAGGGTCATCTGGATGGAAGGCAACGACAGGGTTACGAAGTCTGCGGCATGTGTTAGTCCCATCGACTACTCGTAGGTTAAACCAGCCATCGACATAATTCGAAGGACGACCACACATTTCATACTCCCTGTTGAACTCGAAGGTATAATCTAAACCATTCGCAGCATCGGAGGCCATCTGAGCAGGATCGAAGGCAATGGCCTCAGGCTTGACAAGGGTACGGACATATCCATTCAGCATAACCGTGGCGTAGGTATCCGTTTCGTTATCATACTTGGCTTCGAACATTTGATCAGACCAAACACCATCATCACCTTCCTTGTTTGAGAAAGCAAACTTCCTCCATCTTGAATTCTCGTCACACGGATGATCGTTACGGTAACTCGAAACAGGGTTCGTAAGACGGAAGTTGGTACGTTCCCTGAAGTACTGACGATGATATGTAGCGGGGATTGCCATTTGGTCTTCGAGCCAATCATGGACAGCCGCATCAAACGTGGCATTCTCCTGAAGACGACGGCGGCGGGATGCAAACGCGGCAAGATCATTCTTCGTTGTTCCGAATGTACTGTAAAGAGGTCAGAAGAGTAACACGGGTTAGAAAAGGATACAGAAATGAGATTCACAAGGATATGTAATGAACACACAAGATATGGTATAAACCACTTACGCCGTTTCAAGTAAGCCTGCAACCTGGTCAGTTTCAGAGACACTATGCTCATAAGACGTAAGGTAATACTTGCTGCCAGCTTCCAATTCCGGGAGGGTGATGTGTGATCCATCACCATAATCTCCAAATGATTGGCCATACAATAGGTCCAATGAAAAGTCACCGGCCGACTTCTCCCAATCCCTACCATCATATGACATGGCGACGGGAGCAATGTTTGATAAGTTACCATCCGCATCGGGAACTGCCTTGGTAAGAAGACACAATGCACTGCTACGAGCAAGCATAATAGGACCACTTGGAACTTCCACGGGAGTAAGAAGCTCTTCGGGGCAGACAGTGGCGTCTGAAACGGTTGGCCTTGTTGTGGGTGATTCCGAAGGACTTGCGGTGGGGATGAATTCTTCGGCAAGCGTTGGATTGTATGTAGGAGAAATCGTGGGAGCTTCGGATTCCCATACAGCCATCTCCATATCATCCATAACAATCGTGAGGGGTGTGTCTACCTCATGTACATAGATGTATACATACTTGCACGATGCCAATTGATCATTGACAGTGAACGACGTGCTATGGATTAGAGGAAGGACAGAATAGAATATGGGTGAGAAGTTTGTCTTCACGGACAAGAGAAGAAGGAACATCGTCTTGGTACACACATACACATACTCACCTGAAGTCATTGAATTCATCCTTATTCCATTGGCTTGAATCACCTGTTGCTGATGGGTTTGTCCAACTGCTTGACCAGAAACGCCAGTAGACATCTCCACCCTCACAGTGTCTTCCTTTAATCATTACATTTGGACAGTTCTCAGCGTGTCCATGCTTCCTGTTCACATCACAATCTTGGCCTATCGTATTGTATGAAGAATAGAAACAGAATGAGTGAGGCTTTGCAATGGTAATTAGAGCAGCACATGACACATCTAGCCAAACTTACCATGCCCGGTACTATTGAGCAACTTAAACTTGGCTGTAATAGTTATCTCTTCGCCGGGTGTAAAGCAGCGAGCATCTAACAACTGCATTATACCACGCCACCTATGGTCACGGTTGCCAGCGGCAATAGCATAGTCTCCATCACCATCAGCTCCTTCGACTAGACTTAAATCAACTCTTTCCTTAGAATCATCACATGGTCCCCAATACTTCATACCATCCTTAAACGAAGGATTGACAATCATTGCATCACATTGCTTGGGGAGTTCCTTCACTTCCATGTTGTCAACGATTATATCCATATTTGTATGTGAACCGTCAAGGTACATCTTGAAGTAGACGTTCTCTCCGACTTGGTGTTCGGTCATCCTGTGGATACCAGAAATAACATACCATCCATCATCTGTTTCATAAGTATCATCCAAAACCAAGCCTACTCGATGGTATTCTCTACGCCCATTCTTGTTGGAGTAAGTCCTTAGATCTGCACACCTCTCTTCTCCACCCCAGGTACGAGTGGTACAAGGAACAGTAACCCCATCCTTTTCAAACTTGATCTTTCCCCAGAAGCCTAATCGGGCACCCTCCTCTGTGATACTGTCCGTGTTGATAACTTGAGCCTGGGCATGAGAGTAATGTGTCCTAGAATAAGACTTGATGGCATAGCCTTCACCTCTGTAACCAGGAACTGTTGTGATACGCGTCTCTTCACCCCATGTATCCCAGAACTTGGTGGTACCATTTCCATCTTCTAAATCTCCGTTCATAATCTGCATCATGAGAGTGGAGGTAAGAGTGAATGAGGGAGGGGGGAAGAAGGTGAGTTAGTCTAATTGTCTAATATACTATAATGACAAATGATTCACATTTCATGCCAAACAACATGCATCTACTCACCAATGAAGTAGGATCACTTCCAAACAACTTTAACGAAGCCGAGTCAATCATGAAATCTACACGGTCTTTAGCTCGTTCTATTTCAATGAAACAACGGCGGTGCTCGGCAGGTAGACGAATGATACCATGGAGTATATTCCATCCTGTGTTGTTGTACGGACGAGCAAGGGAGGCCTGATCCCTATATTCATGTGTGTAGATGTGCTCAAGTGTTTCATCATCACGGTACTTTCGACCTGTGTGTACGAGGAGAAGGTAGACGGGGCAATAAGATGGATATGACACGTGTGAGAAATGAACAAAGGTAAATGATATTGAATGAACACGGATACTGTGACTTACAATTGACGTTAATGATGGGTGCCTGGTTTCTCCACCATGCCTTGTCAAGATCCACATCTTGGACTGTTGTTGTTTGGTCACCATACGGGGTAAGTTTCATAACGATATTGAGCTCATAATACTTTCCACCCATGATGTCAAGGCAACGACTGTCAATGTTCTGTCCTGGTCCAGTCCAATGACGTACTCTTTGATAATCGATAATAGCATCAGTAGAATTCACACCCTCATCAGGTCCAACAATAAGGCTCTGTCCATAGTGACCTTCAGTGTGGATCCAGGGCACGGTATAGTTAATATGATCTCCGTCAAGTCCATTACTAATGAGCTCTGTGCAATTAGACTCGGTAACGTTCGGTGAGATGACAATAACATCACTTGGATTTACCACGACTGTATGCTGCAGCTTTCTACCATCGATACCGGTTGCAAACCCAGAACAGTCGGGCTCCTTCGACCAAAGCTCCTCCACATACTTAGGCCAAGCAAGATTTCCATCTTCATCAATGAACTGAGCAGTGTATGACCCTGCAGGAAGTGAAGCGGAGAATCTACGACTGGCATATGCATCAGAAGTATACTTCTCGTTGATGATCTTGATGGTACCAGGAACCTCCACCTCAACGCCCGTGTCAGTGTTTGTAATCCTAAGCTTCCAGTTGTCAGTGTTGAACTGCTCAACTTGGTAAGTGAATGTTCTCAAGCAAACGTTGGGGCAGTATGCCATGCAACTGTATGTAGGAGTACAAGCACCCTCACCCAAGATGCCAATTACAAAGTCGTTATTCATCACCAAGGATCCACCGGGAGCCTTGCCTTCGGGGTCGAGGGAGCCATCAATGTCCGTGATGACAATATCTTGAGAACCAATTTCAGCAGCAGCCCTACATCCATCAATGGAGGCTCCACGGCTATCCACAATGTTGAGGCCGTCAGCGGATGAGATGTAATCGAAATGACCATCACGC
>Ga0214477_101440_pt1 | contig 11396 bp, 6 predicted proteins | sample M1_20Mar14CPVII9_FD_165058 | JGI IMG/M metagenome (GOLD analysis project Ga0214477, IMG submission 165058) | Marine eukaryotic communities from Monterey Bay, California, United States - M1_20Mar14CPVII9sort6BwellC16 | ecosystem: Environmental > Aquatic > Marine > Unclassified | place: USA...
GTTTGTATATGCTATGGGGTATATAGCAGTTGATACAGAGTGGGATCAATACGTTCTACGAGGTACAGATATTATGATTACACTGGATAGTATATCAAGATTGGATATAGTTATGTTTGAGAAGTTGGATTTAGAATTAATCGGGATATCAAGTTGCAATAAAATACATGATCCTCAAGCTTTATCACCATACGTCCGCCAATGGGGAGAGAATAGGAATACCCTGATATACTACATTGCATATGGTACTGGCACCAAGGATCCGCGTGGACGGGGAGCATATTATATTGTCCTAGTTAGTATTCTACATCAAACATTTGGGAAAGATATCGAGGTATCATACTCGTTGAAATTGATAAGCTGGTGGAGAAATAATATGAATCGGGAACTGGTAGTAGTCGTATTAATCAATGATTGGATTAAATTATACTCGGGATATAATAGTATCAACACAATTAGTGGATATACCACGCGTGATGATAATGACAATGATGATGTGATTGGAACAAGCAGGTCAACTGTAGTCAATACATCGGTTAACAATATTGTTAGTATCACGGATACGATCATCAATTGTAATACGCCAGTTGATAATAATGGCAATATATTGGGTAGATATGCACCAAGCCAATCAATCATTAGGATTAATGCTACCAAGTTGATGTATGTTAGTACAACAATTAGATATAACTCGGTTGGATCGAATAATGACATGATTACTTGTTCATCTGGTACGCATCATAAAGACTATTTGTCTATGGGAATTACGTATACTGACCGTATTGGTAGTGAAAGGAGTGCTACATTAAATAATAGTTATACACATGTTGATGGTGCTATGAACCCATACATCGAACTAATTGGTAGTGATAAGAATATCATCAACAATGGTGTTTACGTCCGATCTTCATGTGCAAATGGTAGTAGAAGTAATAATGCAAATCACCAACAGCAGACAGGAGATACAGATGTTGTAATATCAACTACTGGTCGTGACAATGAAGACGGGGAGCGTGAGTTGATATCGGATGTTGATGTCGATACCATCGTATTAAGTAGTACAACTTCTACATTCGACGAACCAATGAATGATGATACTGCACCGACAACAAAGAACTATATTGGGGTTATGATCGTTATCAACATTGAAATTATGGGGAGCAACTGCTTAGTGGACTTGAAACTTAGAAGGAAGTCGCATGGATTGTGGAGAACAACACGCACTTACCAATGGAGATACAGTTGGTACAAATTGGATGGTAGGGGAGTGACAGGATTCTGTGCAGCGGATCGCATCCGAATCTGGAGATACGCATCCAATTGGTGTTGGTCTTGTGACGAAGGTTCATCGGGGAACAATGAGCTTATAGTTTAGAATAATAAGAAGAATAATAGACGTTGTCTAGTTGATTGTAGTTTGTACTGCATATATTGTAATCTGTCTCTAACGATGTTAGACTACGGACGATAGCGAATTGTAAGACCATTCACTTGATACTAACTACTAAGATAAAGATATACTATTGCAACAGATTCTCACATTCACTACATCATCACTTTTATATGCACTATTAGTAGATGCATAGCACATAATTGTATCATTAAATAAATATAATTATAGAGATAACTCCTTTATTTTATACTACTTTTTTGCTTTAATTGTCTGTTACGAAATGCACAAAAGGACTCCCGATTGTCGTTTCAACAAAGCACAGCGATGACACAACAGTGTAGGATAACTTGTACGTCTCTTGTTTAATATTTGTTGGGTTTTAATAATTGTCTCTACTACCGATTGTATGTTAATGGCAATTATCAATTACCAATGGCAATTAGAAATAACACAAACATGTTCACAAGTATTAAAACAATTATCTATAATGTTACCACGAAATACAATATATTATAATATTTGTTGGATTTTAATAATTGTCTCTACTACCGATTGTATGTTAATGGCAATTATCAATTACCAATGGCAATTAGAAATAACACAAACATGTTCACAAGTATTAAAACAATTATCTATAATGTTACCAGGAAATACAATATATTATAATATTTGTTTGATTTTAATAATTGTCTCTACTACAAATTGTATGTTAATGGCAATTATATCAATTACCAATGGCAATTACAAATAACACAAACATGTTCACAAGTATTAAAAGAATTATCTATAATGTTACAATTACCTACGGTATTTTCATAATAAACAACACAAAACATTGAACAGTACCGTATCATAAACAACTATATTGGTAGTAGTCATACAACATCAACCAGCTGTTGGGATGTAACTATCCGTTTTTTGTGTGGCTTTGAGACGATGGTATTATTATCAAGGAGATAGTCGTTTCCGTTGAGTTGGGTGATGTCACACATTCCTCGCTTCCTGTTTGATGAGCTGGAGTATCTTATTGCCAATTTGAATAAGTTGCAATTGTGCTTGCATAGATGATAAAAAGCGCTGAGCGCGATGCATCCGCCATTCAATTCACTGAGCCAACCCAATGCGTACGGGAACATGAAGTCATCTGTGCCATCCAAGAAGGTAGACTTACTCTTGTTTAAGTTTGTCAAGTGTGATAGAACCACTTTTGATGTACCAGCAAGTTTGGCAGTGGACTGAAGTTTATATGGAACATCTGTTTTATCTTTTCACCAACTGATGAATTATAAAACATTTTCGGTGGTCCTCTTATCATCCTCAGAGTATGATTAGAAAAGTAAGTAGAGTCGATGGTTGATTCGTCGCAAAGAAGGGTAAGAATCTGACCCCATTCATGTTTGCCTATGTTATTTCTCATTAGTGATAGCACCTGCAAGTGTTTATTATTCTTGAGACCATTCAAAAGGACAAGGAGGCCTTTGGAGGTAATATTATTGCGATTCAACGACAACTTTTTGACTGAGTAGGACTCGTGTTGGAGTAACGTTTGTAGGGTTTCACAAGCAACGTCGTTGATGTCAGTTCCGTCTAAATTCAGTGTGAGTAGAGCACTACCACCATTTAGGCGTAGAGCACTACCGACACCGTTATTTGTTGCTCGTGTATATGATAGTAATGAATATACTCCATTGTTACCAATTGGGGTATTTTCCAGAGAAAGGTTGCTGACAGCCACCATTATACACGATAGATAACCACAAGCACAATCATCTATGTCTGACTGGATTATTGGATAAATCAATCGTCGTTGGTACCGAGTTGTCTATCTTCCAGCATTTGGTGATTGTGTTAATGTGCCTGTCATCTATGCCACAATTAGTCAAGCTCAGTTTGTCAAGTGAACCATGAAAAGCGGACGATATAGAAGTAAGAGATCTCATGCTCATCACTGTCCCCTCTATGATGATTGTTTTGATAAGTGAGCGTTCAATGCACCTCCCTAGCGGATGCCAACATTCTAGATCAAGGGAACAATCATACATTTGTAAGTCACGAAGGCATCGATTGTTCCGGAAGAACAAGACCATTGACATGAAGAAAGTTTTGTCGTTGTACTCTCTGAAATCAACATCGTGAAATGAAATACACTTGATGTTTCTATTCTTCTTCAGCCCATACGCAAGACTTATCAGTGAGTTGAATTGTGTACGGCGGGGAATAATTCTATTCCAAGGGAATGTGATTGTGAGTTTTGTAACACTGTTGTTTTACCTAACAGAGTACCAAGTCTTTTCCAGCCAGCCAGTGATTGGGGGGAATAGAAAGCCTCGTTGAAGGGTGCAACTATTAAATCAGTCAATGTACTGTCATTTTGGAGTAGTCTCTTTTTAAGTTGGGTTGTTGTATCCATTGTAGTTTAGCACGGGTTTGATGAAGTTGTTTGTCTAAGCACTAGATGCAGTATCATTCAATTATGCAGATAGTTAGCCACAGATCTTAAGATACATGAACAAGCATGATATAGGCCATCAAAATATGGATACATGAACAAAGACCAGAAATATGGATACATGAACAAAGGATACCTCTTTTAGTAAGGACAAGTAAGGACGCAGCTTCATGTTGATATACTTAGTTGATCGAGCCCCGCGCTGGCGGGTGCAGTTTACCCTGTGCTGTGTTAGGACAGAAATGTAGGCAAGGGCCCCTCACTACGTTTGGCGATCAAACTAACTTAAAACAAAATCTAAAACTTCAATTCCAACTCTACTAATCTTCTTGCCTCTCATGCTTCATCAATAATGTGTTTAATATGAAACCATCATATATGCTTAATCTCAACATATATCGTTGCTAATACACCGGGTATCAACGCAGTGAAGTGTGTAGTTATTGCAAAATAGAGCCTCATCTCTAGAGCAACATCAAATGATAGCACGTGAATATTGCAGTATAATGTAATAAAGTGATAAGGAATAAGGAAAGGGCAGTGATAAAATACCAGTTCAGTTGAGGTATAGCAATTTCTTCTCAGTATGGATCCGTCATCAATAGGAGGTCTTCAGATGTTAAGTAATGCTGCCGTCGATGTAAATAATGATAAAGATACACCAAAGAACAAGACAAAAAAGATACAATCAACAGTACCAAGAAGAAGAAGAAGAAGTCATCTTACGATGCTTGGGAGGTGTTTAAATTTCAAGTTAGAGAAGAGCATCGTATCAATAAAGTATTCGAAAATATAGAAGACTTTCTACAACATTGGTTGAATGAAAATGGCTGCAAAGAAAATGATAAATTAAAACAACTCTATGTAAATAAAAGGCCACACAAGAAGACAATGGAGTCTAAAGGGCTAGAGAGCTTTCAAAAAGAAGTCTCTGTTAGATACAAACAACTGTCACTTGCTCAGAAGGCATTATATAAAGCAGTAGGCAAGAAGTACTTCATTAGGAATCATGGGTAGAGTGTACGCACTAAGAAACTGAATTTGTGTAGCAAGGAGATACCACTGTTACATACGATACATAATAATGCATTAATAGTATAGCAAGTACAAGAGTCTAAATTGATATAGAAGTATATAGAGTTCAAAGTTCTAAACTTAAATCTCTTTCTAACTTTGTTCTATTAAATCTATGCAAATTAATCATACGTGCTCATTGCAATCCAATATCCATTGATGTGGGCAATAATCCGATAAATGAATAGTACTTTTCCGCGTGGAGGCTCGTGGTCTAGTCACCAACCATGGTGGCCGCCTTGCCCTATGGCACGACGGCCACAACCATGATAAAATAAAACGGCAGCCTCTTACGTCTCACTATTACACCCCGTATTGTTCAACAGCAACAAGAACGGCGTTCATCGGCGCCTTATCGCCAGAGAAATTTAAAAAAGTTGAGTGATTGGGCACCACCAACTTATTGCAATAATAATCTCCACAGTATGGCACCATTACCGACAGACGTAGCCAAACAATCACCCATCAATGATGTCCTTACCATCATGAGAAGGATAGACGGGTATCACGCCCTCTCCTTCCACCATAAATTTAATGTGGGTGACAAACAAACAAAAACATAATTTGAGGGCTTCTTAGTGTCGCCATGGCGTATGTCTAACATACCCCGCGTAAGGTTGCGGATAACGTGATGGCACAACCCCTCAGATTGCGGCATTATCCGCTATATAAATTAATTGGTTGGCCGAGATTCACCATAACAACAACCAACAACAAACACATAATAAATCCCACAACATCCACGTATTTGATATCACCAACTGATATTAATAAATAAACGTCGGGTATTACTAGAGGATTAAGTTTAGTTTAGTTGGTTAAATTGGTTAAATAATACCGGAATGTCAACCACGGTGGTCAGCTACGACGACTCATTGACCTCCATATTTGAGTCCTTCAATATACCACACTAACAACAAATGGCTGGACAATACTCCACAGCAATCACCTCCCCTGAGGTTATGAGAATTGAACAAGTTTAATTGATACCACCCCTCCCTGAGGTTATGAGAATTGAACAAAGGTTTAATTGATACCACCCCTCTGGAGGAATTTGATTCGGATATTACTGGGCTACAGCAGTGTGGAACACAGTAGTTTACCACCAAACTTGGCGGATACAGCACCGACCAAACAAATGCTGCACCGTTACAAATACCAACAATAGAGACAATTTGGGAGGAGGGGTACTATGCCTCACAAATAAGTCAACAATATTGGCTAGTATTGGACAGTAACAACCGAGCGGAACCAGCACCGCCCAAAACAATTGGTAGATAGTAACAGCATCACCACACACAAGTCACACGGATATAATGCATGGGATTGTATCAGAAGTGGCACCAGTCGTGAGGCGTACATATCACCATCCGAGCGGACGGCACCGCCCCAAATAAAAAAGCCACATCAGTGAGTAATGCCACCACACTTCTATTGGAACGGAGCAACGTACTCCTAGTACTGAGTGGACTTATATCACTCGAGCGGACCATCACAATTGGTGGATAGTAACACCGACCCTATCTTGCGGCTTGAGCAACCCCGTGGCCTCATGGTAGTAGTTACACCACCCCCCCGACGGACCGGCACCGCCCGAACAAACATCACAACTGTCAACTAACCAACACAAATAGTAATGGTACAACACAACAAGTCCGAAGAACCATCACAGCATCGGATATCAGCCGCACAAGATCGACAAAGCTAGATCAAAACAAGAAATACAACCGACGGGAAGGGTGACCCGATCTGCACTGGAATCCCACTACAATAATCCACATCACCATTCAAAATTAAATAGTCCACTGCCAGCCTACTACACAATGGTAGAGGTAAAGGAGGCAGGGTGCATGTGCATGAGTAGAAGAATTGGACCAGACTTTCGGTGAAAGAGTCATCGCCGTGACAGAACCCCAACCAACAAATCATGGTATTCATCATTGGAATTACAAATTATTCATAAAACAATAACATACCGCGAGTTTCTCGGAGTTCCACAGACCTTCTCGCATCGGGGTTTCTCGTTTCCCCGGCCAATAATACCAACCAGCCATGGTGCTCTTCGGCATCATCTCATCAAACACGGGATAATAGCCCGGAATTAGTAACAACCCAACATGTTAGATTGGCCTCGGCTAGTTTGATATGTTATGGGCCGGATACAGACGATGCAGGTAGTTAGAATCGACGCTAAATGTTCCGTCATGGATAGGGCTGTATAACAGGTAATACCTTTTAGGGAAACACCTCCGGCCAGCCGAATCTAGGAAGAAAATACAGGACAACCTGTATTATGCCTTTGTTACGAGGTGGGCGTATTGGCCCAATCAGGCACGCCACCAATATTGAAATGTTTACGCGGGCAAGTACTTGCAAGTCCGTAGTCAATATGGATTGAAAAGTGGAGCAGTAAGTTCCGATGTCGTTCAGCGACAGGGCATGCGACGCACGGCCTTCGGCCGGTGTCCATCTGACAAAAACTAAGGGTAAGTGCGTGCTGGTTACTTAGATAGTAATTAATCGGCTATAAGATTTCAGTTTCATTATAATCCGATAAATGAATAGTACCCCAGTAGTACTACTCCAACCACCCCGTCATCATTTTTATAGAGGGATGATGCAACAATAACATCTTGTGCATATCTTGTGTTTGTATCATATCCATCAAATATTATGTCCAGTCTATCCCTATACGGCCAAACCATAGATATATAGTATATATCAATCCCCAGTCAATTTGTTGTATATCTTTGTTATTCTACCATATTGTCCCGTGTAGAGTTGTTCTTCTATCACTACAATTTTCGAAAAACGAGTGAGGTAGCGGATGTCATCGATGCGGCTCTATCTCGATCATGGGAGGTATATAAACATCATTGGATACTTAATTAATATATAATCGTTGAGGGGTATCGCGCCATTGAGTATTAGATAGCGTATATAGGCTTCACAAATGGAGACACCGCTCGGTGCATCATCGTCTATCATTTTTTGATGGGTTGTTAGCAACTAAGCTAGTGGTAGTATTCACAATTGCAATATGATAGAAGAGTAGGTCCTTATTGTGATCCTGTGTTGAGTTATCACCGGCCATTGTAGTTATTGAGCTAGCGTAGTAGAGAAGATAGGAGGTCAGTTTTCACAATGTTGGAAACTCATAAGGGGTTTGGGGATACTATTATCTGTCTGTATGTATGTAATGTATGTATGTGTCCATAGTTAACTTTTCGGGGAGGCCCCGGTTCGCCACTTACCAACCATGGTGCCTCTATTAGCCCCTATTCGTATAGGCCAACTAGGCGGCCAATTCCTCTAACAATTGAGGAGATTATTGCTATTGACCATTACTTTCCAGCCTGCAAATAGCGGCATATGATTTATCGTATTACGCCCATGATCTCCAATTAGCTGTTTCTACAGTTTTTTGTTAGCTCATGTGGTGGGATATATTATACAAACCGATTAGTACTCTCTCTGACAAGAGAGGCCATCCTCAAGGTTAAGGCGAAGGGAGGATTGGTATGGAGGAAGGGTAGGTGCGAGGAGTGGCGTCATATGGATGACGGCTTCGACGTACCACACCATTATTACCAGTTATTGCAACAACAGTAACTAGCACATGAACTTAATATGTTCTACAATTGAAACAAAGCACTATTAGAATAATACCACCCGCCAGCTATTTCGGGATTAGCACGTAACAACACCAAATTGATTAATTTAATCCTCGGCAACGCTACATAATGGGCGCAACAGTCTATTAATTAATTGTCCAATTATTCAACACCAACGAATAAAGCAAATAGCATAACAATATTCCCTCTACTGATAACCATCTCAGTAGAAGCACAACCAGCAAATACCATCAATAATAACATAAATTAATTTAATCTCGACATTCCATCTGAGTGGCATTAACAACGCCAAAATTATATACCAACCACCAATAAACCCAATATCAGGAAAATTCAAGAAGAGCCACTCGAAGTGTAACAACTAATGCCTTCTATCAATATTATATCTCACCAGAACCGCATCCGCAAACCAACCCTGATACTACAGCCAAACCAACAAAACAAGCCAATCGGCAATGTCAACAATAATGTACATTAGAATATTATTAGTGCCCAATTTTTCTTTTTAGTGGAGATTAAAACAGCTACATTAAACCGATGAAGACTACTCGAATAACATGAGTAAGTGCTTCTCGTACATCCATCACGTGGTATATTCCTTTGGATATATCGAGGGATTGGATGTTCGTATTACTAAGGGGTATCTCGCGACAGTGTCGGAGAAACGCCAAAACCCCCTAGTTTGCCGAACACCTAACAACGATCCATTTGGATCCTGCTGTTGGGATGCAGTGATGACGGAGTGCCCGCTGACGTCCCGGATATACAATGAGGACTGGAATGGAGGATCTTACCGCCAGTCCTCATCCCCATTGTATTAACCGCTGTCCATAATATCCGGACAACCTAACGCCGAACTCGTAGGCCAATCAGAGAGATCCGAGTATTGGCACACCGGTCTTGCAATTCCATTTGTGTCTCAACCTTAATTGATGCGACCACTTAGAATGTAAAGTAAAACATTAAATTATCTACTACTACTATGTATGTGTCCATAGTTGCCGTCTGATTTTTAAGATGGGTATCTTTTTGAAATCTTTTATTTATTAGGTTATTCAAGCTAGGGTAGGGTTAAATTCGAAACTTTCGTTATTCTTAATATCCTATTGGGTCTCTATTTGGTCTTTACTTTATTCTTATTTGATGTTTCTATTTCCTCATACTCAGTACTTACTATCATCTATCATAAAAGTATTTTCATATAACATTCAGGTGTGTTTTTTCAACATGTTTAATAACAACATACATCATTAGACTCTGTAGGTTGTCATGTCATAGATTTTCTTTTCCCAGTGATGCTTTTTCACTTTGTAAAGTGTTTGTTGAATGTCGGCAATTTATGTATAAATCTCTAAATAATAGTTTGGCGGTAGTACTCAAAAATTGCAACACTGCATTTGTTTGTAAGGATTCACTGCAATCATTTACATCGTTAGCAAAGAGTCTTCCTCCTCGTTCGATGTGTATCAGGTGCGTTTGACCTAGTCTTCGTATAATTGTTTGCGTCGAGCATATGATAACTTATGATTGTGTGTTGCTATCTCTCTTTGGGGAGCAGTGGCAGCACTTGTGTTCATACTATCGTTGGTTCAACAGAGCATTCAACATGGCAGAGTGCTGATCTTGACATCTATTGTACTCACGAGGTTGCTCCTTTTGTCCGGAGGTGGCTGATAAGCGAAGACATCAACCAAGTCTTTGGTGGTTACTTGGAGGTAAGTAATATGACCACATCTAGTAATATGATAGCGCATCTTATTCCGTCGTTGTAATGATTATATTATCTATGAAATATTTCTCTTCATTGATAGATTTATAATGAAATCATGGGGGGGGGTATTGATGATCCAATCAATCATGTGGAGTATTGGTCAAATAGAGATGATACCAGATTTGTTTACGAAATGAATGAAAGCGGTGCCGAATATCCGTTGAGTAAAGACGGCTGTACTTTTGTATTGTCAACTAGTGATGGGGTTGATATTCCTTGTATTCCGTATCACCTTATCCATAAGGTTAAAAAGAATGCAGTTAATATTGATTTGATCGTCTTGAAAGTAAGTTTGGTAATCAAAACAGTTTTGTCGTCACATCCATTAACGAATCTAATCAAATTGAACTCTATAATCATTTCTTTATCTAAAGCCGGGAAGGAGCCCTCGAGAAGCTACTGACTTGTTTGATATTACTATCTGTGGTACATCGTTTTTTGGTGGTCAAGATTGGTTTATCCCAAACCCCGAGCTTTACTCTGCAAACCGATCTTAACAGTACTGTTGGAAACGAGATGACCCTTCTTTCTTTTAACTTTACTGTATAATTCTTATCTAGTAGCGTTTAACTCATAAGAAAGAATGTGTATATTCTATCTCAACAGATAGAATAAGTTCTAATAAGAAACCCAGAGGCATCCGTCGTATCGCCAAATATCTGTTAGTTTCCACGAATGACACATTCTTTCTTTAAACTAAACAATAGATTCGATTCTTATCTGATACTAATTAGATTCTTATCTACTCAGTGCTGCAAAACCTTTAAGAAAGAAAGCAGCATTCTTTCTTGACAAGACTAAATCTAATAAGAACATGTGATGCACTGGTAAGGCCATTCTTCCTACCCTTTTTCATATCACTCTGAAGAGCAAGAAATATACCTTAGATGAACACAGCACGTACATTCTACAATATTATAGCATTAGCAAAAGAAGATCAATCTGACATTGCAGCTGTTGCTAAGCGTCAAGAATGGATGAGAAATGGTAATAAGTGGGATGACATCATACAAGGTAGAGAACTCCCCCACAACACAAAGTACATGGTTGTAGATTTGGAAACTCATGATTGGA
>Ga0214477_101441_pt1 | contig 11396 bp, 8 predicted proteins | sample M1_20Mar14CPVII9_FD_165058 | JGI IMG/M metagenome (GOLD analysis project Ga0214477, IMG submission 165058) | Marine eukaryotic communities from Monterey Bay, California, United States - M1_20Mar14CPVII9sort6BwellC16 | ecosystem: Environmental > Aquatic > Marine > Unclassified | place: USA...
ACTAAAGTTAGGGCTGATACCCTCCAAAGTTGTTGCAATTATCTCTATTTGACATGTGTATTTATCAAACATGTACCGTCGTGGATTGTTGGAGGCGATACAGGGATGACAACGAGTATATCTATTTTGCAATTATATCGGCATATCTTTTTGATTGGCCCGGATTTTATTAACAAGCAGCCCTCAGATTAGCCCATATGTTATTGTAACACCTAGATTTTGTTTGGGACGATAATATGTCCATTTGAATGACTGATGCTTATATAATTGTGAAGGATGTGTTGATATTTGTATGGACGATATATAATTTTGAGTTAGTGGGGCTATTGACACTTATATCCTTATGACCTTCTCCATATGCAAAAAAACATCATTATTTTTCTATACTTTTAATCTTCATCAATCAGTCTTATATTCTAACAACTTTCTTCAACATTATCATTTATGTCTTGTCATCTTTAGGGTGGTATCATCTCCAAGATCCGTCGTCGTCTTACCGTACAAGGCGATAGTGAAACAATTGATGGTGCGGCGTTAGATCCTAGTGCCATCAGGGATAAGCTGCTCAAGGAGCAGGCAACAGAAGATGTAAGTAATACAGCACTTCACATTTTTACTTGTGTTATCGGTTTATTTGATTCGTCAATTCTAATCTACTATTCCCCCATCTTCCCATGAAAATCCATATAGCATCATCTGCATCTTAGATGTGCCGTAACAGAGTATTCTGGCGTATCAAAAAAGGGACATGCTCCTTACAATCCTCGTAAAAAGAATCAGGATGCACTAATCATGGCTGATGATCCAGCTACAAATACACTTATCCTATGTGTCCTTGATGGACACGGAGAGCATGGTGATGGTGTTTCTGCCCAATTCCGTGATCAACTTGCAATGGAAATGATGTCCCATCCCTGCTGGTCCACAGACATTAAGAAGGCAGCCGCTGATGCTATTGCAAAGGTTGAGCACCAGGTTATCCGTAACTTTCGTATTGATACTGAATTTAGTGGTACCACATTGAGTATGGCTGTGATTCGGGGGAATAAGTTAATTGGTGTAAATATTGGTGATTCTCGTGTTATCCTGGGTCTGGAAAAGGATGGAAAGCTCATTGCAGAGGAGTTTACTCATGATCATAAACCTGATACTCCATTGGAGAAGGAGCGTATCCTTGCTGCCGGGGGAAGAGTATTTGCTGTAGAGTATGATGATGGAATTGATGGACCACCACGTGTTTGGCTAGGTCATATGGATGTTCCTGGCCTTGCCATGTCAAGGTAAGTTATCAGTTTTTCTTCATATTATTGATATGTAGTTTGTTATTTGAAGTTGGATTTATACTCAAATTTCTATCCATCCACTTTAGATCTCTTGGGGATGCGGTTGCACACACCGCTGGTGTAATTTCAGATCCCGAATTCACCGAGAAAGAATTAGATCCTTCTTCAGATAGAGTTATTGTAGTTGCTACCGACGGCCTTTGGGAGTTTGTTGACAATGAAGAGACGATAGACCTTCTCTTCCCCACTCCAGGTCCTGCTGAGGCAGTGGATTGCCTAGTTAAGGAAGCAAATGCAAGGTGGATGCAAGAAGAACAAGTCATTGATGACACCACTATCATTGTCGCACACTTGTTTGACTACAAGGCTTCTGACTAAAGACTTAATTGTCAATGAAATATTATTTTAGATTTAGATGTGAAGGTGGGGTATTTGGATATAGATACATCATGTATCTATGCCTCACTTTGTCAATATTCCAAACAAAACATAACAAAAAGGGAGATCAGAGGGGAATTGGGTCTCTTGAATTAATACAATTACGGGGGTTAGGAAACAAAGAATTTGAGTTGACGTGCAGAATTTAGTGCACTGAGAATGCGGGGCTCGGCTGAGTGAACTGTAGAGGCAAGTTTGTATATTACTCGCTATTAGTAAAATAATAGAGCACTCTGCTTGTGATTTTACATACGCCTTTTTGGTACCTATTGTAAATAGTATGGCTCGCACAACCAGCTCAGATTAAAATGTTGATCTATGCTTCTGATATGTGCAGCTTTTATGTAAAGCAAAATGAGCACATCTTATGTCAAAACTTTTCCTACTTTTATACTAGAGTGACATTGGTATGACTAAGTAGGAAGCAGTAATTGCGTTCATCATACTCTTTCAATCTTACCCACACTCACTTAAAGTGAAACCAAATAAAGTATTTTACACCAATTGAAGCATACATATACAGGAGTTTCCGACAAAGTATCATAACTATCAATTTCTCTTTCCGCCTGGTTGGTAATCTTGTGGTCTAGGGATATTCTTCAAATGGGAGTTGTCATCCTTATCATACCAATCTCTATGTCCTGTATCAAAATACTTTTCATATTCCTCATCATACTTATCACGTAACATTTGAATAAATCCTGCTTGTGGATGCACGTATGCTTTCTTTTTCTCTTCATCTGTACCAATCATCATTTGGGTACCGAGTTGATATGCCTGGAAGGTGAATAATCCTATGCATGTTGTTACTACTGTTTTATGTGCAATATCGGCTAATCTTCCTGCAAAGCTCATCGTGTATTGTTTTTTATGTTTATTGTTTGTTATGTTGCCAGCTCAGAGAAGAGATTTCAATTATTATTTATATTGTTCCGTTTTCTTTGCAATACTACACCGCAAACAAAACTAGATGAATAATTATATATATCTGCTACACAACTAAAGCGTTCTTCTTATACAATAATCACTGTCACGCCTATTATTTATTATAATTTAGAGACTATTATTAGGTATGTAGCCGCCGCTACGCAGCATCATATCCCAGGGGGAATATATTCAAGCAAGATCATAACCCCTAGAGGGAGAATAACCCCACTATTGCTTGCTCAACTTTTGTGCTCATAAAAAACTCGCTCATTCGCCGTCAGGAATAGAGCACTTTTTATCTCCCTTGGGATATCTTGAGGTATATTTAAGTATGAATTGTAATTTAAAATGTTTACCCCTAATGTTTACCCCCATGGCTATCGCTAAAATGTTGTACGAGGGTACAGGGTACTGTACTCAAGGGTACAGGGTACTGTACTCAAGGGTACAAGGGTACATGTACCCTCGTACCCTAGGGTACTAGGGTACAGTACCCTTATTGTACTCTTTGTACCCCTACTAGTGTAGTTTGTAGATAGTTGTTGGTATGTACGATATTAGGGTGCCGCCAAACAACCATATCAAGTATAGACTAACTCTAATTCCCGTGCCTCATCCAACAACAGTAGTACACTATCCTTGATCCTGATAACTCAATGGCTTTAGAGTCCATGAAGGCCGCCATCGACGATGATTAGCAACCCAACGGTTGAGGTCAAATTACATGCTACACCACTCTTCTCGCCGCAGTGCTCCGCCCCAGCAATATCTCCACCCAAACCAACCACATCCATCCTCTATTATAATGTTGGGAAGGGGTGGATGACGCCAGACCGTATAGAACATATGATTTGGCCGCCCTACACCCACTTTTGTTAAAAATTCGATCAATTTTTGATGTGGTGGTGAAGTAGTTTTGGGGATAGCATTGTATATATGGCGTTCATATGGTATAGGGTAGGGGTTCTGGTCGGTTAATCATGGGTGGGGGGGTCGTTAATGCAACACATAGCCGCCGATTATCGATTTTTTTATGTTTGAGAGAGGGGAAATTTCACCCCTATTTTAACTGATGACAATGTTTTGGAGGATTGGACCATATATTGATTTGCAATCCGATAATATAGTACTTGCTTATGGGGATGGAGTTGTGTTTATGGTGTTAGGGGTCGATGGATGAGGCAGGTATTAAATTTTAATTATGTTTCGTGTAAAAGTTGAGGTGGGGGTTGAGTGATAAAATCGATGTTGTTGTCCCATATGGTGGAATAGATCGGAAACCAACCAACATAACGATCAACCATCATATGGAAAGGAGGAGAGAGGTTGGTTTGACCATTGGAGGCAGTGTTAGTGGTGGAATAGTGGGTTTATCAGTGGAGGGTAGTTAGATGCAGAATATAGCCAAATTCTTTACTATTCTTATAATGAGAAAGGTGTATTATTATATGGTTGAGACGATGTTTATAAGAGGCTCTCATCAATTGTAATTATACGAGATTGCATTTGAGTATATAAGATGACTTCTATTCACACAAAATCGCCAAGCTTGTGTCTCCATCGTTATCATCATCCACCAAAATGGACGTACACCGAGTATCAAAACAACAACATCACATTACTCGTCATGTTCAAGGCCTTCATTACACATATCTTTTAGTCGATTTGAGATTAGTTTCAACTTGTCTTCCGTAGTGTTAATGAAGGAGGTAGTCCAGGAACCAAAGACGGTAAGAGCAGACCTCGTCAACTTGTCCTTGTTGCGAGTTAATGCCTCGGTTAAGGATGATGTGGTATATGTTAGTGATACGGCAGTTTCTCTTAGATCCTTCTCTTCGTCCAAGAGGAGCTTTACACTTCGAATGAAAAGGAAGGAACTTGGGGGAGTATGATCATTTGGTTTTGGAATATCAATAGACTGAGGATATTCTCTCAACAAACAGACTACAACCTCCCTCACATATGTATACTTGCAACGGCTTTGAAGAATATGAATAGGAAGACGTCCATGAGTAGTTACACGAGCAGAATCAGGGCACTTTTGAATCAAATACTTGCAAATCTCTCCTGTATTCCATCCCTTTGAATGAGTCTCGAATAATAAATAGCAGGCAAGATGCAGTGGGTTGCATCCGGTAGAATCGGCATTTCCCAAGAGACTATGAGGGCATCTTTCGGCCATCCAAATGAAAAAATCTACTTCGCATTCTTCTTCTTGATAGCAAATAGTTTGACGTAAAATCACGTGAAAGACATTACCATTGTATGAGTATACTTGCTCAAATGCCCGGGGATACGCCACCAAGAATTGCTTGATCATTGAAGCAGTGCAGTTTGTCTGTCCTCTTTGAGCATACATCGCAAGCAAATCAAACGCAACAGGTGGGCATCGTTCATGACCTAAAACCCGAGAATAATTGATAGCAATCCAAGGCATGATTTCACAATGTAGTGGATGACGGGCTATCATATAAATGATTCTTTTAGATTCAATGGGGACAATATCATCTTCGTCTTGTTGAGTCAAAAGAAGAAGACCAGAAGGACACGCTCGAATCAAACATTTGATCAAATCACGAGAATGACCAAGATTGAGATAATGACATGCATGTGAGAGTAGAGATTGATTGCTCTCATTGACTATCCTTGCTAGGTTAGGCTTTTCAGTTACTGCCTGATGGATACGGTCATTCAGGGCATCATATGAATATGAATTGAAATCAATATCTTCCATTGCCTCCATCAGACAATTGAATTGCTGCCTCGACTCATCATCAAACAGAGGGGTTGTCATCTTCTTTTGCAATAGCTTGTTAGTTAGTAAGCTGCAGTTGAAAGAATTCGGTTCACCAGTACATATTATGCATGAAGAAGTTAGATTCAATCATGCCAAGACATAATAAGCGGAACTTAGCACATAGAAAAGATTTTTATGGATACACCACAATGAATCGAACACACATAGGCATCTAAACTATGATGTTCACATGTTCAAAGTAGCTTATGTATGCATAGATAGATTAGAGGCACAACATTTTACTTATAACTCTGTTCAGAGAGGTATCCTTCTATCTAACTTGGTTGCATGATTGTTTCAATCGATCATGTTCAACGTTGAGTCTTCTGCATATTTCCAACAATCAACCACCACAATCACTCACTGCTCGTATAACTTCGCTAGCATATTGTATGATCGGTAAATAGCAAGTCTTATTATATCCAAGCAGTGAGAATCTATCGCCAAGTAAGATGACAGATCCTCTCAGTCTTTCTGAAGTTCTCAGTCTTGATGAAGTTGGTGATGAGTTGAGGCAGCAATTCAATAATCTGGAGGACAATATTGTCAGCGTTGGTTCGGGTAGAGAAGAGGAAGCTTATGAGACTCTGAATGAACATATCCAACAGGCAGTAACCAACATGCCTATCCTGGCACGTCTAGTATCGGAGGGTGGCTGGTCTCTCCTACAAACTACCATTTATTGTCACAGCATTGATACTTCTCATCATGCCATCAAATGCTTGGTCCAAGCATATCCGCCTGTTCTACTAGGATCACGTATCATCTTTCTGATAGCTCATGATAACGTACATTGTACACTCATGCCTTGGATTGCTACTGAGTATCCTAGGGTTTTCGATAACAACCGAGGTCGACGACTTGTGTTTGATTTTCTATATATGTATTCTCGAAGGAGAAGAACCAGTTGTACATCCACCATACTCAAGAACTTCTTTGAGGCATACCCTCAGGCCTTTACTCTCAGAGAAGCAGAAGATGATACCACCATCTTGCACACCATTCTTCAAGATTCCCTTGAAGTCCCAAACGTATCAACAACAAGAAACTTCTCTGAATGTGAAGCAGAACTATTCAAATGGATGGCTAACCGATGCCCCGATGATTACTTGCTTGAAACGGTCAGAACTGGCGGTTATACATTACTCCATCTTGCATGTGAATCATTAGCCCAGTACAAGGGAAATGATTCGAGTGAGATTTGCAAGTATCTGATTGATAACTGTCCAGCTCCTGTTCGTACGCTCGATCATGATGGACAACTTCCTATTCATATTCTCCAAAACAGCTGTGATCATCGAGTCGTTAGAGAGGTTGTTGTTTGTCTGTTACGAGAATACCCAGAGTCTCATTGGGCACAACCACTTTCTGGACGTCCCCCAAGTGACGTTCCTTTCATTCAGAGTATAAAACCTTTCTTGGATGAAGAGAGGGAGCTGAAAGAAACTATTGCATCGTTGGAGGAAAGTAAATCATCATTAACCGATGCAGTAGCTTGTACCAATAATCAGTTGACAAGATCTGCTTTTGCTGTATATGATGCCTGGGCTACTTCCTTTATTAACACTACGGAAGACAAGTTGCAACCAATTTCATCTCAACTACAAGATATGTGTAATGAGGGCCTTGAATCCGACGAGTAATGTCATTATGTGATGTATGGTTTTGTGTGATGGATGATAGAATGGATATGTTGTCGTTGGTTGATGATTAGGTATATATTTGACCCCTAATCTAGATAAACAATGCCACTCCTCTAATCCGTTTTCCAACTCAAACTACTGTCCTTGATCATCCAATAACAATACTATCTACCGACACAACTTTTCACTATCATTTCTGGGCTTGATTTTGTACATAAGATGTGATCATTATTTGTAAAAGAATGATATTGTGCAGATAATACAATATTAATCTACCGTCTTAGATCTTCATCGTGAACTATGGCTGGGGGCGTGGGTAGCGATAGGTGTGAACATCTCCTCGAGGGCCGAGGTTGATATTAATATATTTGAGCACCATTGCAATACTAAAGTTTTTTGTGCACAAGAACACTCGATATGCAAAACTTGTTACAGCTGGCCTTAGATAATCACTGCTGATAAAGAACACTGAAAGTAGGATATACGTGCTATTGCTAAGGATGTAATGGCTGCGGAGCCTCTGAGAGCACCTAGACTAGATAGAACAGTGGTGTTTGCAAAAGGGGTAAGGGGGAAGTGTGGCGCTAGGTACTGCAACGTTTATCGCTAATTATTCCCGAAGAAATCTTGGTGTGTTTTTATCCTCAAGCCGTATCACACTCTCGAGTGATGCTGTTGGCTGGCACACATGTTACCTTCCGTATCATGTTGAGATCATGATGCTATTTGGAAGTATATTTTACTACTCACGAAGTTAATATCATTTTGCATACCATTTGATTGCTGTTTAGATGTTAATAAGAGTAAAACAAGTTTAGTCAATACTCTGTGTACTTTAGTCTTTAATCTCACCAAATCTACATGTATCATAACGTTGACTTCATTATTTATCTTAATCTACAAGCTTGTATAAATCTCTATATTGTTCAGAGCACATTACAAGACCAAAGTGTTCATGTCTTGGTTTAATATAACATGAGTGATGCATTCGTATTTGATTGGATCGGACGATATTACTAATAGCTTTCGTTCTGTGAGGTATTAATCCGTCGAATATACAAAATCGTCTGCTTGTTGATATGATCTTCCAACTCCCAACTGTTGTAATGAATTCTAATTCAACAGGATTGTTTGTATCTTCACTTAAACACCTCCACATTGATGAACTCAAAAGACCGTTCCCATCATCATGTAATGGCTTCTCTAGCTGTACTCCAAGTGATCCTTTAGGCAACACTCTAGACTGATGGATCTCTGGATTGTTTGGTAAATACTTATCAAACATATACTTCTCATTTCTATGTTGTATAACCCCAAGATGTGAGAATGGTAATGGACCAAAAAAAAGAAGAAGCATCTCTTCTAGCACTCTCCTACTATTCAATTCAAAAATGTTGGTAACCAATTCATCAATAGAGCCAGACGATACCAAGGGTGTGCTGTTTCCAAGGGGGTATGGGAAGCCGAATTCATTACGACAGTATAATGGGCTTTGGTGGGATACCCTTGCTTTCCTACATCCTTTATTTTGTTGTTCTCGATTGTCATACCATCTGTGTTTCTTAGGTATCCACTCTTGAGCAAAGACAGCCATCAATATCTTATGGTATATAGATGCAATACCCATAGTATCAATTGATTTCGGATCTTCGGCATCATTAACTTTAACCAATTTGACATTTCGATCACCACAAACAGCCAGATGTTCAGGTGTTGTTGGTGGTCTAGACTGCGACCTGTCTGCTGATCCATAATTATTAGTATATCTGGCTGTTGATGTACCATTAACATCAACTTTTGTCTGGGCTTTATCTCTAGCATTTACTTTATCGAATCCCTCTAAGATTACTTCATTGATGGTTGTCTTTATATTGAGCCTCTTTTCAATAAACTTATCTGCAATCTTTGATAATCCATCCTCGAAGCATGCAAAGTGTACTCTCCTTTCACTAACAACCAATACAACTTCGATATTATCAAATATACCTTCATCAAATAACTGTTCTGAACGTGTTACTTGTAAGTGAGTATTAGGACCGATTGTTTGTTTTTTGCCACTACCTTTGAACTTAACTGGATTCATAACTGGATATGATTCTAAGTCCAAATTACTAGTATCTAGTATGAAACACTTAACTCTTAATGCATTGATACCCCTCTGTTCTTTATAAACAGTAATACTACCGCATAGGACTTCTTCTAAGTGTACACTCAAATCATGAGAAATCTCATCCCAATCGAACGTTGGGTGATTACCACTTAACATGTTATCGAGTAATGACTGATCTCTTTTAATAAACCCTTCATTAATATTATCATAACTCACATTTGATTGCAACATGCTTATTCTATACCGATTGTATATATAAGCATCACTGACATACTTTTCAATTATGGCAAGCCACTTGTTGTGAAGTATCTTGTTGCGATCCGATTCTTGCGCTAGACAAGTTAGTAGGCTGTGCAAGATTGCATCCCTTATCTTATCATCTCCAATAACAGGTTTTGTATCAAAGTTGATTCTCTTCCATATATTACTATTCACAATAAACTTCTTTTGTTCAATTCCAATTCCATTATAATACCGACTAATGCTACTGTGACCACCAATAACTGCTGTGATTATTGGACCTGTGCCGTATGGTAGTCCAACATTCTCATCTAATACAATACTACTGAACCTTGGACCTAAATGATGCCTGAGGCATAATAGAAGGATAAGTTGTTTACCAGATGTATTATTCAAAATCATTTGAGTAAATGAATATAGAGCCATATCAAAAGAAACTGGTTATGAGCTAATATGTTGTCTATATTGTAGGGCCATGTTAGAATGTATTTACTGACGTAAGTACGATATGATAATCGTTGGCATAGATACTTAGCAAATAAAATGAATGGAGGATAGGTATTTTTTGGTATCCTATTGGATATTCCCTCGGCTTGCGTGCAATGGCAATAGCATGGTACCCTAGAGCTTTGGTAGGTTAGATGCAAGTACAAGTTTTAGTTCTCTATTGACAGTGTGGTTATCGGTACCGACGATCTCCATCAATCAGCAGTGTTAATCTTCAAAAGTAGAGAAGTTACTACAAATCAAATATATTCAAGAGCACATTCGAAAAATTATGCACCCAGTTAGCAGTCATTCAATACCTATGGCATATAAAAGAAGATCCTATAACATTACTGCATGTACTATCAAAGAAGATACATTATCATCGATTTTACATTAAATCCATCTACTTCTAGATGAGACAGCACAAGACATAAAACAATTTCAATTAATAGAGGCAGCAATAACAAATTACACATCAAAAGGGGGGTGTCCATTCTCGTAATCATACTGAATGATCACACACACTGCTTCAACAGCGGTCTGGTGCAGATCCTTCTTTTGTTGGGTACTTCTACCATGGTGGAAGCGATGTCCAAGAATATTAAAGTATTTGAGACGAGAATGGAGTGTTTCTTGGCGAGCTAATGCATTACCAATCCAAGTTCTCATTTCTTTTGGGTGCTCTGGAGATTGGGTAGTGATTAGAGTAGGTTCTCCGTTTAGTCCACTATCAGCAATGATCATCTTTCCTTTGGGAATTTGGAAGTAAAGGGATTCTTTATCCCAATTTTGTTTCCCGACTTTGGTGTCGCCACCACGAAAAGCCTGAATATCAGGAGTGGATGGATGGAAAGGTCCACTGACGTGGACAATTCTTGGCTCTTCTAATGCAAGCATGAACTGGTATTTCTATTGAATAATGACAGTAAAAGTTAGTATCAGCCTCAACATATGACATCTAATGTGAACACAAGACAACTTACCAAGCCTGCTGAGTGAGACTTGTAGTCGAAGTATTTAGCTGATGGATCTAAACGGAACTCCTGGGTAGTGAAGTTAACTGTATCGTAGGTAGCGAGATACACCTCATTACGGGTAAATGTAAACTTTATCTTTTTCCCCTTTAGTTGTTGTATCATCTTTGCATATTGGATTACAAGTCTACCAATATCATTTTCACATCTGTTCCACCTTCCACCAAGAACCTCTCGCGTTTCGTAGAGAAAGAGCCAGTTAATTGACATAAGGAAGTCTTTGTATATCATGTTTGGGTACATGTCTTTCAGGTCCTTCATCAATGGAAGTAAAGTAGTGGGTGACACTCCGAAAAAAGCATTGAAGCGCTTTATGTTACGATAAAGCTTAACCTTTTCCTGCCTTCTTGTATCATAACCACAGTACGAAAGCCCTGCTGCAAGAATATCACCATCTGTCAAGATGTTTATTTCTTGTAAAATAACTTGGTTAGA
>Ga0214477_101442_pt1 | contig 11393 bp, 7 predicted proteins | sample M1_20Mar14CPVII9_FD_165058 | JGI IMG/M metagenome (GOLD analysis project Ga0214477, IMG submission 165058) | Marine eukaryotic communities from Monterey Bay, California, United States - M1_20Mar14CPVII9sort6BwellC16 | ecosystem: Environmental > Aquatic > Marine > Unclassified | place: USA...
GATGCTGCTGATGTTATGTATGCTACTAATACTAATTGAAATTAGGTATGTCTGGTTATCACCATTTTGAATTAGTTTATCAACACTACTTGCGGCTCTGAACTCCATTTACAAGTCGTTCCGTCTCATTTAAGATCAACCCAAGTATAGAATCATGTCTCAACATCTCCTTCAGTTTCTCTCGATTGTCATACTTGCCCTGAGTGGAGTGATGGGGATTCTTCTCCTTCTCTTGACTTATTGCAATAGACGTTCGTAGTCCTGATGAGACAACCGACTCATCAGCACCAAAGATGTAATTGAGTAGATTCATTGTAGTTCTTCTAATATTGAGCATGTAGTCATCCATGTTTATTGCCATTAGTTGTACATTATCTCCTCCTTGATCTTCCGGTATAGATTGTAATGCTTGTAATTTCTCAAACTGTATGATATTGTTTGTCATTCTTAATATATCTCCTCCGGCTAGATGATTGTTTGATGCAGATGATGAGATGATCATTTGAGATGTTGCCAACCTTAGACCATCCCATGGACTTAATATTCTTAAATGCTCGTAGAATGTGGAATTGTGTTGATTATATAGTGATTCACATAATGATACGACATTATCAAAATGAGTTTGTGTTATGTTTGTTTGTTGTGATAGAGTTGGTAGCACATGATCTGCGAGTGACGATCCATCCTCGTATTGAAACTGACATGGCTTGTCAATGTTTACCCAATCCTCGGGAGTATTCTCTTGACTATGGTAGTAGTAGTTTGACAGTGCCATATCAAATGGATTTCGAACAAAATGAACAACTTTCACCTTTGTAGATCCACCCATCATCATTGATTTAGCTAAGAAGGACTCATTGCAGTATAAATCGGGTGCCTCTTGTAAATATATCGTGCCAGGAATCAGGGTAAAGTTCGATGGACAATTGGTATCACTATCATGTGTCCTCGGTCTTCTAAAATTGGCACCACGGTTATTGCCTCGAGTATTGAATGCTATATTCTCCCCTGTGACCTTGTCGAAATGATCAATTGCCGGTCTCATGTCATTCTTAGCTTGATCAATTGCAACTTTGCTATATCCTTTTCCTTTGTATTCAGCACCGATTATCATCTTCATTAATAGTCTACTAAGAACACTGATTCGGTAGAAGAAAGGAAGTTTAGTATTTGCAATTACTGTAAAACATACCACATATGCACATCATATAGTATTCATACTCATTCTCTCTCACCATCCAGTTTTATGATACATGACAAAAAGTACAGCATAATCATGATAGTGTGGAATTGTATCTTCTGGACTACTGATCATCCCATCTTTCTTGTTTGAAATTGTCGTATTGCTGTCAATGAGAAGATTTGCCAACCATATCAATGCTGAAGCCAATAATATAAGGAGTAACCAATAGTAGTATAGGTTATTGATGAGAGGTCTTCTTTTTGTATCTCCTCTGCGCCTGTTTATGGATTTCATATCCAATCATTAAATTCGTTGGTAGGTATTATCATATTTTCATATCTATCCAATTTTCAACAATAGGTATATAATGTGAGTATAGGCGGCCGAGATATTATATTATGCCTCTATGTGTAGGACGATATTTAGAACAAGATATGTTTGCAATAACTTCTTTGGTTTGAGATTTGAGATTTTTTTGGGTACGGGTATGTTTAAATTAATCCTCCATGAGATATATACTAATTGATTGATTCTAATACATTCTCTCCTCGCCACTGTGCAATTGTTATTAGTTGTTATCTAAATTACCACTTTATCGTTTGATCGCCAATTTAAATAAAGATCCAGCTGGAGTGCAGTGGAAGCGGCCAATTCTACTATCGGAAAGTAAGATAGGAGGTGAGTATAACAATACAGTAGTGGAATTAATAGGTGTTGTTGTTCACACAACTTAGATACGAAGAGTATCCATACCATTCAGATATTGTGTGTTGCAAAAGATACACATCAACATTATAAATTATACCTATAGATCAATTAGATATCTAACTTTGACTTTATGCCACGATCTCCTCAGATCTCCTCCTCTAGTACAAATACAAATTGAACCTACATCATGGATAATGATAATAGTGAACTTAATGTGAAGAAAAAAAGAAAATCTACTGCTAGTACTACTTTCAAAACTGATGTGAATAGTGATATCAACAATAGTTGCAACAACAAAACACAATTTGGTATTGACTCGTTAGATAATGATACTGTGATACGTTTTGCTTCTTATCTATGCCCACGAGATATGGTTAGCTTATCATTATCATGCCGTCGGTTTGGTGGCACCAAAGATGATAATAGTTTATCTTTAATGGAGGATACCGCGCGGAAGATTATTTGCAATGCAGAAAGAGAAGAGAGAGATGCATTGCCAAAACAAGTTGGGCAAACATATATTGAGGTGTACAACGAGCTATTAAAACACAAAGAACCTCGAGTATTTGATCAGTTAATTGGCAACCACTTATCTTATGTTAATGATGATAAGTCGCATATAAAATTTGTCGGAGGAGTGCCAACCCACAATACAGCAATCTGTAATTATGTAATGAGAGCAGGACGACATTATGCAACTTTTACAAGCGGAGGGGATGCTGCTTTACTGTTGAAATACGTTGGAATTACCAGACCACTGCCAAACTGGGACAAGAAAGGGCTGACATCTTTTTATCTTAAAGATGATAATAATTATGAAGAATTTCAACAGGAAAGAACTGAAAGATGGAGCGGAGATGTAAATTATTGTGGGATCACGTTATGTAATCATGTTCCGCTAACTTATGATTGGGGTAGTTGGAGAACAAATGATTTGATTGGTGCTGCTGGTAATATAGGGGAAAGAGAACTTTGTACAAAGATGGACAAGATTGGGTTACTTCTTGATTTGGATGCCGGTACTCTCACTGTTTACAAGAATGGACAGAGGTTAGGTACGACAAAAGATGGATTAGCTGGAGAATATTGTTGGTTTGGAACTGTGTCAAATTCTCGTAACGAACTTCGTATTGAAAAGGGGTCCATTCCTTAGATTGATGCTTCCAATACGTCGTAAAATGCAGGAGGAATTGAAGGAGATACTTCGGGATAATCCATCGTGGCAGTCAAGTGGAGTAAGATGGTTTCGGTTAGTAGACAGTGGACATTGTACTAGACTGACGGGCGAGGACTGCCCAAACCAATAATAATACTAAGATAAGAAGCCAAAAAGTGCACATCATGAACTACTCTTTTCTAGCTTCTATCTTTAAACTTCTCATCCTATATCAGCAATACATTGACTAGAAGCTCCTAATGCTCTTCTGTTTATCATCCTCTAATATTGTACACTCGCTTTGTGTAGGTAGTTGACATAATCATCTTATTATGCGTTTTATCGCCAATATTGAAATTGAATCTTATTTATGAGAGTTGAGTATTGATAATTGATCATGGGAATAGATGGGGGTGACTCGTGGCAAAGGATACCGGTCGAGCCCTCTCCTGAAGTTTTGAAGTTTTCCGATGGTTTTCCGTAAGTTTTATGTATTTTTGTTGAGTCTTGCTAACAAATTTGTAGCAACAGGACAAACAATTCACGGAAAACTTCAAAACTTCAGGAGAGGGCTCGACCGGTATCCTTACTTTCATTTTTGTTAGTGTGACACCCCCATATCATCTATTCCCATGAATTGATATTGATATCATCTCGTCTCATAGATAGCGGCAGCACACTCTATAAAACATAGAAAAGAGATATACCTTTAATCTGCTGGATATTTAGTATAATATTATCATTATCTTGTTCACCGCCGCAATTGGTACACGAAAGATAAGAAAAGTTTAGTGAATAAGATACAAAAAGTATCTTTGAGACGTGCAGTGAACTTGATCATACCTTACTTCTTTCCTAACTCAGTTGTGAGTATATCATGACAGACACGAAATCATTAGTACTGAATCATTTACGGAATGACAAGATTAAGTTATGGTTACCACCCTATCGAAAGTTACCGACTGATAATGGCGGAGGTGCCAATAATAATGCATTGAATGAGCTAGCTGAAACTATACAAAGTACATTATCAAAGAACAAATCTAATGACGGGGATGCTCTACCAACAACAAATGATATTCTATCAAACATAATTGAATTACAAAATCATGCCATACAAAAGAATAGTATCACCATCAAGATCATAGCATCGAAACAACATTTCGAATCAACATCCACATCTATATTAGCAAAAACATTATCAGAAACGAATGCATGGGGTGAAATATCATTAATTGAAAGTAATAATCATGTTGGTAATCATTTACAGGGGAATGGTAATTCATTATTATTACGTGTAGTTAATTTATCATTTACGTTAAGTATTGATCAGTTATCGGATGATTTGTGTAGGGTATTGAATGCAAAGTTATGTAGGGTGATTTATCGAGGAAAGAATTTGTTATTATCATCTGAAGAGGGCACTACTCTTCGTAAGATTATATCTAGTAGCAAATCTTCAACATCGAATAGTACCAAGAAGAGTGATTTACTTTGTGTAGTTTCGGGTCACGGATATGTTGCCCCGGTTCAGCCGAGTGATGCTGCCGCGGCACTCCCAAACAATGAATCGACTAGTGAACAAAGTGATTCAGACATTATCAAATCCATCCGTCAAGCGGCACATACTGTACAAAACTCCAGACTTGGATCAAGGTTTGAGGTTACTGATCAATCGGGTAATCTAGTGCCAATGCATCAGAGTGATACTGTATCATTTCTAACGGCATTAGGATTACATCGGATTGGCCGGTCCAAGCTCGAGAAACATTTAGATTCATCTACTGGTACTGACGGCGATGCTGCCGCCGAGAAAGATAGTGTTGCATCAGCACTTGTCTTTCTCCTTGAGGCAGATTCGGAATGGAATAAGTCACAAACTCTTGAGAGTTGGAAGGACAAGGTAGACAACTATGGTCTTCTTCAGCTTGATATTTCGTGGTGTTATCTCCTGCTTGAAAGTTTGGAGGATTTGGGAGATGCAGTTAGTCGATTAGACATTGCCGAGAAGGTATTGAAAAAGCAAGTACATGCCAACTTTATTACATTGGCACTGACACAAGCTGAGATGAACAATCCGATCCCTCCGCTCTGTGCAGTATTTGTTCGGTTGTTTCTATTGCAAGGCGTAGCGAAGAAGATGATGAACTGCAATGCCTCCGCAAAGGAGCGATTAGGATGGGCAAATATCTTGTGCACTAAGTTGCAGAGTTCTTGCACACCCGAGAGTATTGATTCTATATGCTCTGCATATTGGGTGAGCAAGCCAACGGCTATATCCGCCTTGAGGAGGGCAAATGGAGATGCCGATGCAGCCGGTGGATTGATAGCTCAAGACCAAGTCGAGGAGAAGCAGGCCTCGAAGAAACGACGTAGACAGAGAAGACTTGGGAAATGCAAAAACAATACCGACTATGTCAACATTGATCTTATCCCTACTCTAGCAAGCATGCTCGAGCTAGTTGTCAATGTAGATGATATCTCGAAGGACGAAGAAGAACAATCAACAGGATTACAAATCGTAGTCGGACTTTTACGCCTATCAAACAACAGTGGAGACGAATCACTCGAGCTATACAACAGACTCGGTGCCGATCAAGTACTACAGCAAGTTGAGGCATTAGATGCATCATCTGGAAGGAAGAAGAAACAACGTTCATCTAAAACACAACAAACGAAATCGGAGCATAAAGTACAGGACATGGATTTGTCCGTTCTTCTTAGTATGGGGGTAGATGAGACTAGAGGTAGGGCGGCCTTGAAAGCTACCGGCAATGTTGATAGTGCTCTACTATGGTTGAGTAGTGACGATACCAATGGTCAAGATGATATTAAAGAGGGACTCACATCCGATAAGAGTAACAACGAGAACGAGAATGGTGGCAACGGTAAAGAGGGAGGTATGTCTGATGAGAGTAATAACGATGAAAGTTTTGACAGTGAAGAGGAAAGAAGGGACACAGCTACAAGTAGTGAAGAAGTTGATAATGCATTTGCACTGCTCGAGGAGGAGATTGGTAATGCACTTGGGAGTGGATCAAAAGAAGTCCTTGAGTCAGAGTGGCTTGGTGCCGACCTAACGAAGGAGATGATCATGATTCAAAAGTATATGTAAGAGGAGTGGAGTAGAGTGGTGGTATCTAATCATTCGGTATCTTTACATCAGAATGTATCAGTCAAGTAGTAGTATTCCGATCAACCTAATCTCAGCATCCTGTTACTACTAAAGGTACTTAGTCTGGCCACTCTTCCCTCTAGCTTGATACTCTGCACCACTCTCGAGGCAGCGAGGTGAACTTGAGACATGAGATAAAATAAAAGACATTTGTTTTTGTTTGTTAGTTTAGATTTTAGGCTACGACTTGGTTATCCACCTCTGGAAGCGTGTTCCTTGCTATTTCCTGCACAGACATATTATAAATTAAACCAACTTTAGACATTACATAAAAAACAGATCAATGACCCCAACTCAATATCCAAAGAGTTGTGCCATTATTCGGCATTATCAACACAGATAAAAGATAGTGGTAGCCTCCCAATTCATCGGATAGGTAGATTTATCGTCTCCGGTCTTATCCTACATCTCTGTTGGATATATCTACATTAGTTCTACAGTTTACTATTGCCGACGACGATGACGATGAGCAGCGCTACAACAAAAGATATCAAATCCTTCGAGAACTACAAGAATGTCCTGTTCGGAATATTGGCACAACTACTCAATGGCGTCTCGGCCATGAACCAAACTATGATGATGTGAATAAGAAATATCTCTTACAGAAAAGTCAAAGTCATTGCAAAGATTCATTAGAAAAGGCCGTCGAGAACATTGTGAAAGGATGAGAAGCAGAGATACAGCATAAAATGATACCGGAGGATATCGATAGTATTGATTTAGAACATTTTAGTATGGCAACAAACAATAAAACACCCTGGACTATTCAAGATATTATCAAAAAAGGAACATATTGTTGTCTTCTCGAGGGTGTTGATCATCCCGTATTAGATATGAACTTTGAAGATAGTAACGCATACTTTAATGAAAAGTTCAAGACGGGATTTGCATGGGAGGTATTGAAAGTATTCAGTGGACCGCCCAAGGTAGTATTCAGTTGGAGGCATTGGGCACATATGAATACATCATCTCTTGACGAAGAAATGGAGGGGAAGGGAAAGTTAGTAGAACTATTTGGTTACACTAGAGCAAGTACTACCGACGATGGAAAGTTGAAAGATATTGAAGTATACTTTGATCAAGAGAAGTTTGTAAAAGATGTTAAGGAGTATGACACTGATACAATGTAATGAGAAGGTGATATCGTTTTGGATAAAATAGCGGAACTTTGCTAGTACTTTAATGTATAGCTGTTTGTATTAAACATAATGTCTTGATACATCTGTGTATCTGCTTTCCTCTCCTCTTCACTCTTCCTCATACCAGCCGGATGTCTGGAATCTACTCAAATAGAATAGCTAAGGAGTTAGATGCAAAATAGCATTGACTACATCCCAATCATTCAGCTCTAAAGCTTCATGTGCCCTGGTTTTTGAGCAACTACACTGTATCATAACTAACTCAATAACTTTACATTGACAGTATTTGCACTCTGGACGAGGAGTCCTTGTCAGAGACGACGGATGATATTTGACCATAGCACCGCATCTCGGGCCTCGTTCTACACAAAAATGAAGCACATTTGAATTGACAACTAAATCAGCACTATCCTCGTTATAAACGATTTCAGGGAAGTACATGTGTTGTAGTTTGTTCCCGGGAGATTCTATACTTTCAAGTAGAGAAATAATAACATTTGGAGATAAATTTGATTGCGGAAGATTGTCGTTCTTGAGTTGTGGTTTGTGAGATTCAATACACTCCAGCACAAGAGAACCACGCAATGGATTTAGCCCATGCCCTTGAATATTGATACATCCAGCCAACTTTAATATCTTGAGATTGTTAATAGCATCAACACATATCAATATATCTCGAACATGATCATCTGTGACTTTTGACGCTAAACTTTCCTCAATCTCTTCAAAATTTAAAGTATGTCTCTCCCCATATGCACCGGTTATAATAGCATTACTCGTTGATGTTGGTTGACAAGTAATATCAGAGGCGTCAGGCGAGGTACAGCCAACTGATGATGCTTGTGGTGTTACTGCAATAGCAAATAGAGGTATTGATGGCTTTGTCAGATACTTGGCAATGTTTGCCAACATCAAGTCGGGTAGATCTAATAGCTGCATTTCACCACCGCCACTATTGTCGTTCATTGTAAACTACCAATTTTGTAAAGGGATAATATATTAATTGCCAATACAGTTAGATCCAACTACCTGAAAGATATGATGTACCTAATTCAAAAAAAGATATCAGCAATGCAATTTGCAAATGTTGTGTGTATCCTTTCTAATTTCCTCAGTTTACACCGCCAGTTACCAGATACTAACTTGAGCACTTCTTAGTATACTATTTTCACTAGAGATATGTATCAAACCCAAACAAATACACTAACTACTAACAACTGGAGACACATTATCGATCTTTCTCTTAGCCTGTCGGCGGTTTGGTATCCATTTCCACTTATTTTATTCACTTAATTATTATCCTACTATCACCTTCGTCTCGCTCTGCCTTCCACTGCCGCCATAACTTATTGAATATCATCCTACCATATTATGTACTGTTTTGGTGTAGTCCTATTGTTACTCTCGAGTTGGGTGGCAGTAGAATCTTTCTCATCGGTCTCATTTTCAACAAAATGCAGCCAACTAAAACATACATCTGATGTGCGTCACTATTCTAAGCAACACCAATTACTTGGTAATACATTGCAATCACCTACTATGCAACTCAAATCAACTAATGATGATAAAGAGACCAGTGTAGCATTAGATACAACAGAGCTAGAAGCATCACAAACTCGTGAAACGCCAACACTAACTAAAGAAGATAAATCATTCATTACCTCAATCTACAATGCATGTTCAGGGGATACCACAGCATTAGAGAATACTCTAACAGCAAACTTAGATACTATGCATCCCCGATTAGTAGTAGCATTGCAATTAGCTGCCGAGAAGAAGGAGTGGAAGGTGGAAGATACCAATAATGATGATAGTGAGGAATTTGCAAAACAAATGATAAAAGTTGGTACATCCCTCCAAAATATACTTGATACAAAGTTAAAAGATGGACGAGAACTATTAGCATCATTATTAAATAGTGGTGAGATACGTAAGTTAGATAGTATAATTGGTAAATCTGCCAAGGATGGGAAGTTAGATATGAGTTTCTTTACTGTTTTGAATATGAATATTAAAGATGCAGCTTTGAATAATAATGAAGGCGAGACTCTATCACCAACATTGGCAGCAGGGGAGGGACAACCAGAAATAAAAGGAAAGGAAGGTGAACCAACAGTGGGTGCTAATCGTGCACAAATCCTACAACATATATATACACGATGTCAAGAGGAGTTAGAAAAGAATGTCCCTCCCGGTATTGGATTATTAAACAAGTTACTACGTACTGACATTCCATCGATACGTACCAATCAATTATCACATTACTTAGGTCCGCAAACAACTAGTATAACAAGTCCAGATGGCAAGACGATTGAATTGGGCGGTAGTGGTAAACCATTGGTATCACATACTGAATTTACCGATGCGTTATCAAATGCCGTCGATCAAATTCGTACGTTGGAAGCAGCGGGTGGTACCGATCGACTAAGCGCTACAAACTTAGTCGAGAATATAAGAACTATAGCAAAGGATGCACGGGTTGTATTGGTGGAGAGTTTTGGTGAGGGTAGTGATATTGTGAATGAATTCCAACGGGATTTGCAACCGGTATTTCGACCGGGAAGCAAGGTGGGAAGTTAGGCTAAGTTTATGCAAATAGCTATGACACTAAAAAGTAGTATGTAATTATGCTTTATTGTTAAGACCCTCTCTTCATCTTTATTTCCCCTTTCGTTTGATCAATCTCTCAATACTTTAATTCTCACCAATTCAAAACCCCATCCCTTTATAGATAAGTTGATATCGTATCCTACTATCATTTAACAACTCATCCGATAGTTTTCACATTTAATCTACACCCCTCACACTGACACAAACACCCCCTTTCTAATAATCCTATCTAAAGTTGATTGTGTTTATCTTGCCTCAAATTGAATTACTGCAATAAAGAAGAGAAATTTTAGGGATTTGTTAGAGGTGAACAGGTCAATATTGTGTATAATCCGCAAGCATATAATACAAGAAATATATAGTATGTCCCCTCCGCAATAAAAGTTTATCCTCAGTATTACATGAGACTTATTGAAAAGCAATATGCCATCTCAGATGGAACACATCACTTTGTCAAAAGTACTCAAAAACTAGGTAATCTCATGTAGAAAATCCATCATCGGAGACATACTACTACTACCGCCTAACCGATACTTGTACCCTAAACCCATTGCAAACGACCGATTATATCCAATATCAATATCAATAAACTTACATCGCTTGGTACGAGTTTTATATAAAATTCGAAAACCACATTGTCGACATCGGACAGGATCTCCACCTTTAATTAAATTTTTGGCACCACAATCTCCACATCTATATTCAACTCCACGCATTATTGGGATCCCTCCTGTTGTTGCAGGTGTGCCGGTGGTTGTTGTTTGTGCCGCGTTCATATTGATAATAGAGGTTTGAGTTGATAGTGCCTGATTATTGGCTCTTTTGCAATTGGCAATTTTGCAATTTGCAAGTAAATTTTGAGTTTGATAGATCTACCTCAAGGTATTTCATATGTCCTATGGTGGCCACTAAATACGATGCAAATACGGTATATGAAAGCTTTGGTTGTTGTTGTCTATTGCATTCAATAAATAGTAGTTGCATGCTGCTTCTTTTCTAATGGTGTGTGCATGTAAGAATACGGTATCTTTTATGAGAGTGTAAGTTGTAAGAGTTGAGTTTGAGTTACAGGGAAGGGCAGCAAGCGAGCAAATACCAAATCTGTACGGCAGTTCATACACTAATACCGGCTTAACATCTATTTTATACTATTATTTTGAGGTGGAGTTATCCGGCGCCAGTATTCTGTATTTACAGTCTAAAGAAGAGATATTAATATGTTGAGTTGAAAAACATTATTGACTTGGGGTCACTATTGTACTACCAATATAACAATATCCCTCTAAATTGACAAAACAAATTATATTATCATGAATGATACAAAAGAGAGCAACGAGCCGGATACAAAGAAGAGGAAAGCAGATAATGAGTCTACTCCGAAAGATCATGAGTTGGTTAGTTGCAATAACAAAACACAATCTA
>Ga0214477_101444_pt1 | contig 11380 bp, 7 predicted proteins | sample M1_20Mar14CPVII9_FD_165058 | JGI IMG/M metagenome (GOLD analysis project Ga0214477, IMG submission 165058) | Marine eukaryotic communities from Monterey Bay, California, United States - M1_20Mar14CPVII9sort6BwellC16 | ecosystem: Environmental > Aquatic > Marine > Unclassified | place: USA...
CTGCCACTGCAATTGGACTCAGGGGCAGTAAATACTACTGCCCTATCTTCAGTTTCAGACATGGTAGCCGACCCACTGCTTCCTACCACATAGCACAGGGTAAACTGCACCCGCCAACGCGGGCATGTTTCTATGAATACTTTTCTAAACCCAAATTGCACGTAGATTTCATTTCTGATCTTACTTTTCAACCAATTTCTAAATAGGACACAGTATGTTACACTTTCAACCTAGCATTTGATTCTACTCTCATAAAAAAGCTCCCCCCCAAATATTTAGGGGGGATACCGTAGTAGCCCCCTAAAAAGCTCGCTTAGGATGCTTTTTTGCAATGAAATAGGCGAACTTTGGCCGATCGCGATAGCGGCTATACGGCCAATATCAACCCAACCTCCTAGGATATGTTCCTTATGCTAGTGAAGGTCACATCATGTATGATAGTTGGTTTGCAGCCTACTATGGGGGTGCTATATGATCGGCCAAATGAAGAGCCCTATATTTTGTCCTAAAAAATAGGACAAAAATAAGGGGGGACTGTCTAGCCTAATTTGGTCTTGCCTTGGTCCTATAGCCCTACTCAAAAGCCCTATATATGAATATCATGAGCGGCAGTTGGTGGCCATGGGAATAAAGTAACAGACCTGTTAGACCACACCAGCTCTTGGCAAGCTAAGGGGTGTTCAGCGATGACAACCTACTTGAGAGTTTCTTTGACTCTGCTGAAGCAGGGAAAGACCTTCTCGAATTCGAGACATTTGACACTGTTGTTGTTGTTGTCTTTATGCACCGGACTAGGTCGGCCTAAGAAGGGGGGTTGGTGGTTGTGCAGCAGCCATGATAAGGAATTAACCCTAGGCATTTGTCAAATGAGTAATAGGGGAGGAAGTGTGGGAGATCATTTTCTGGTTGTAGTCCTGGGTTGATGGGTGTTGTAGTACTGGCGTCGACGAGAAAAACTAGAGTAGTTGTACTACAGCACCGGTTGTATTGCCTCATCCTCTGTAGTTAAATTTAAAATTTTAGTGTTTTACTATTTTGGCAATAAACTGTAATTTTTATTCTTAATCGGCCACACACACATACGGACAGAAAACAGCAAAAAGTGTCTGGAGTTACCTAGGCTAGCTACCGGCTGGAAAAAATTGGAAATTTCCAATTAGGATACCGATCGCCAAAATATCCCAAATACTAAGTAAATGTGAGTGTTTCAGCGATCACTTGGTATCCTAATAGGAAACTTTTTTGGTGAATGCTAGGAAACTCGTTCAAAATGAACGTATATCTATTGCAATAATTGCATTTATACCTTTGGAAACACCCTATACAACCTAAAAATGCATAAGGAATCGATTTATGATGGTATTTAGGCCCATAATTCACTGTGGTAGACCGTATAAAGTAAAAACAGTATGCAATTTTAGCTAAATAGTGATAATTAGTGATATAAACATATCTAACTCAAACCAGCTTACATGCACACTTCTAATACATAGAAGAAGAGATTGTATGTCTGCAATCTCAATAGCGGTGTACTAGCCGTAAATCCAAAAGTTTCCTATTTTTTCCAGTTTCCTATTTTTTCCACGTGGTAGCTAGGTAAACTGATTCCTCCAAAAAAAATGAAAAGGATACCCCATAAGAAGAAAAGTGCTCTTTTGGTGGTATTAAAAGAAGAATCTTTGCCAGTACTCGAATGTGCATAGACTCGGCATGATAGATTATAACTTTACTAATCCCTGAATAATATGCAAAAAAACAAAAAAAAAACAAGTAAATTCAGCATGCCTTCGTGGTATGGTATCGTTTGGCTATTATTGGGGATTGGTGGTGTTGAAGGATTTTCAATTGCATACAGTAATTCTACAGACCGAAGCTCTCCCCAGGGCTTACAAAACGCTTCTCTTTCAGGTAACGCGTACATTTTCTTAGATACAAGCAGCAGCACGGATGTGATCAAAACAGTGGAATTCACTTTGTCCAGTACAGTACAGGGTGCCATTGAATCAAAACTAGAATCATATCCACCTTATGATTTTCGCGGGGGCAGTGAAAATGAAGCTAATCCATGGCCGTCGTCATCTATAGCCCTTGGGGACATGGGCACAATGGAGGTTAATGTCACTTTTCTAAATGCAACAAAGACAACACTCATCGCCAATTTTAGTACTACCGAAACTGAATACTCCGGGCCCGAGCTCAAGTTGTTTGTTAGTTCAAACTCCGACAGGTCTGATTCGCAACCTCTAGAAGAAGCGATCTTATCAGGTGTGGTTTATATATTTTTGGATCCTGCAACCCCCGATGTAGGTACAGTTGAATTTACTTTCCAGGATGCGGGGATTATTAGCACGGAATCAATTGCGCCGTACGACTTACTTGGTGGAAGCGTTTCAAATGCCAATCCTTTTGATACGAGTGTCACACTTACTCCTGGGGAGCCCTATGAAATCGTCACTGAGGTGAAGTTTGTAGGTGAAGCAACCACTTCTTTTATCACGGAATTTTCCATTGCTGCCGCACCAACATGGGAGCCCACGACACCAGGCGAGGCTACTCCTAAACCAACCCAAAATTTGCCTATTTTGCTTGTTAGTTCAAACTCCGACAGGTCTGATTCGCAACCTCTAGAAGAAGCGATCTTATCAGGTGTGGTTTATATATTTTTGGATCCTTTAACACCCGGTGTAGGTACAGTTGAATTTACTTTCCAGGATGCGGAGATTATGAAAACTGAATCATATGCGCCGTACGACTTACTTGGTGGAAGCGTTTCAAATGCCAATCCTTTTGATACGAGTGTCACACTTACTCCTGGGGAGCCCTATGAAATCGTCACTGAGGTGAAGTTTGTAGGTGGAGTAACCACTTCTTTTATCACGGAATTTTCCATTGCTACCGCACCAACATGGGAGCCCACGTTACCAGGCGAGGAAAAGTGTGCCCCAATCAGCTACTTGAGCTGTGATCAAGTGCGTGTAACAGGTAACTTGACAGTTGACTTCAACTCAGATCTGAGCAATACTCTGCAGGACAAAAATGGCGTGGGCATGGGATTTCGCATGGTTGATGTAGCACCTAACGCTGAGGTATCTAGTAGTTATCCCCTCTCAGCTCCTGGATTAGACCAATCTCTCTTGGAGGTTGATACAGTTACAGGGGTACTCCGAATGCTGGCTACTAATGGTGGACAGTTTGGTCCCAATACTAACAATCTCAAGAATGCTTTAGGGGCCGGATTGAATGTACCAGGTAAAATTGTGACCATTGAAACGTCCATTGAGGCTCCAAAGGCATTTGGTGGGTTTTCACAAGTAGGTCTTTGGTTTGGGAAGTCTCCCACCGATTTCGGAAGGGGGAGCTCTCAGGACAACTATTGCAGATTTGTTGTATTGAGTCCAAACATGGATGAACTTGAATTGGTGTTATCGTGCGAGGAAGAGGGATTCGAATTTGGAAAAACTATTAAACAAAATCTCAACACTTTCTCAATTACTGAAAGCAGTTTATTGATACTTCGAATGCGAATTGATCCACTGTTAAAATCTGTCACGGCATCCTACAATGTTGATGGGATCGAAGCAGATTTTGTTCTTGGTAGTATACCTGGATTGAAAGACTCTTTCTTCAGCTTTGATGCAGCGACAATCGATGTTAAGCTCAGAACTCGCACTTTTGGTGGTATTTTTGGGACAAATAGATTTTCGTCTATACAACAAGAATACATCTTCCACGAATTCAGTATTAGAGAATTTTCTCTTCCTCCTGCTCCACCGAGCCCGTTCATAGGTGATTTCGAGCGTTGGAGTATTGGAACCGGAGGTTTTTATGGCCCGACCAGTATGGTAGTAGGTCCCGATCAAAAACTTTACGTTCTGTTTGTTTTTGGGCAAATGAAAGTCTACGAGTTAAATTACGAGGAAAATACAGTCAGTGAATCAGATATCTTGACTATCCAAACAACTGAAGGTGGGAATAGACTTTCTCTTGGGATTGCCATCGATCCACATTCAACCCCAGACAATGTTACCATTTGGGTTGCCCATTCAGACGGAAGCATCAACAACGGGCAAGAGAATACGGGAAAAGTTTCTATGATTTCCAATTATCCATCTCTAGATGTAATGGAAGATGTGATTGTGGGTCTTCCCCGAGCTAAGGCCAATCATGCTCTCAATGGACTTCTTTTTGGCCCTAATAAAGAGTTGTACATGACAGTGGGTGGCAACACGGGAGGAGGCGCGGCACTCTCCTTCGACGAAGGAGAGTTTGGTGATGTCCCAGAACAACCTCTTTCGGCAGCAGTATTGGTAGCTGACGTCTTCAATCCGGACTTCGATGGGTCGGACTGTGCAACACCCCGGGGCGAGTTTGCTGCGATGCCTATGGAAAATTGCACTGTCGAGATCTATTCCACTGGAGTTAGAAATGCGTTTGATTTGGCACATCACTTCAATGGGCTATTGTATACAGCTGATAATGGCATTGGTGTCGAGGGGCAGGTCCCTCAAAGTGCTTTTCCTCCTTGCACTGATGCTGTTCCAGAAAATTTAATTGCTAGTCTTTGGCCAGGGAAGAGGCAGGATTTTCTACTGCAACTTGAAAAGGGTGCCTATTATGGTCACCCGAATCCCTATAGAAATGAGTGTGTCTACTATGATGGGAGTTTTCAGGATGTTTCGCCATTGCCAAATTATAAGCCAGAATTGTTAAGCCTTGGCGATAATTTATCTTGTAAGTCGCATTTCAAATCTAACACCGACTTGTAAGTTTCAATTGCTAACAATTTCATTTCCATCCACAGCCAATGGTCTCATGGTGTACAAATCGGACAAATTCTTTAGCCAACTGATGGGAGATATTCTTTTTGTGAACTTTTCCCAAGGAGATGATATGAGGCAAGTAAAATTAACTCCTGATGGGAAAGGTGTTGTTGGGAATGAAGCCAAAGAGCTGGTCCAAAACTTTAATGACCCTCTATGCATCGCACAAGATGAACGTGGGACAATTTTTGTAGGAGAGTTCAACTCGGGTAAAGTGACAGTTTTGGAACCATTGCCCTTGCCTGAGGAGCCAGAAGGGACATGGTCACCTCGCAAGCCATCCATAACTGCCGTCACTAATGCGGCTACAGCTACACTCAAAGATGTACTCTATGTATGTGGTGGTATAACTCTCAGTGGCCCTACTCTGAACTCCTATCGATACAATCCTTTTCAAGATGAGTGGTCTGAGATTGCTAAGCTTCCTTTTACTATTTCTGTTGAAAATGCAGCAGCAGTTCCGTACGAAGACAAAATTTATGTCTTCAGCGAAGGGAATGCTGCCTTCTACGATCCAGAAAGTGACTCTTGGACTTTGGTGGAACCCATGCCAACTGCTCGAGGGGGTGCTATGGCGGAAGTACTGGGTAACAATATTTATGTTATTGGAGGTATTGATAGTAATGGTGCTTCCCTCACAACAGTGGAGGTGTTCCAGCCAAAAAACGGCTCGTGGTTTATCCCAGCTACCCCCCTACAGACTCCTCGCGCCAATTCAGGGAGTGCTGTCTTGAGTGAAAAAATCTATATCATTGGAGGAAGAACTAGGGAAGCCAATGGTACTGAGATCACTCTTCCAACAGTGGAGGTCTTTGACCCTCAATCACCAGCGGGTGGGGCGTGGTCTAACGCTGCTGAAATGTCTATGGCTCGTCAGTCCATGACTGTAGGCCAAGTGAGTGGAAGGCTTCAAGTGGTTGGAGGCGAGCTACCTGCAGTGTCAACGGCAGGTAGCTCGCACGAAGAATATGATCCTGAGAAAAATATCTGGAGGAACCTAACCGATCTTATTGTGGCTCGTCGTGGTGCCTCAGGTGGCACCATTCGAGGAAAGGTGTATGTTGCTTGTGGAGACAATGGCACTTCCATCACTGATAAAGTTGAAGTCTTCGGCTACTGATGTTGTGGTCATTAATATGCGTTATGCTAGGTAAGTTGGGAAACATGATTAGTGAATAAATAAGTAAATAAATGCCAAATTTAGTCAAATCTTTTAGACAACACAAGCCCCGTTACTGTTGAGGGCTGTCTTTGAAACAAAGAATGAGGCCCGCCTCCAAAATCGGGCCTCAAGCCTCTTTTTTGACTTGAGATTGATGCTTCAGAAATGAACCTAATCATCTAGTCATAAATCAATTGTCTTTATCCTTTTTTGTTTCAATGACAGCCATGGGGCTCCAGATTTGGATGTGTTGTCTAAAAGATTCGGTGCTTCCTCGGCTGAGAACGAAGCAACTCAAAATTTTTGTTTTAAATCACTCCCAGTATCCTTACATTATTCCTCATCATCATTTGAACATGTGTCAAACCGTCCATTGTTGATCGAATATCAAAATAAGCCCTATCTGTATAATTAGGGGCTTTTGTCGAAATTTTGGTTCTGATCTTGTTCTGATCTTAACGCCCGCCCTTAGTCTTATACTAATTTTGGTCATGTCATAGTCCTATAGCCCTATGTTTTTGAGCAGCATTTATTATTTAAAGTAATATTTAAAACAATCATAATGCACTAGAATTATTGTTGCTACGTTCTAAACAAGTAGATGATACTCGTTCGATTTAACTTCTTCAGTAGAATTTTGTCAATGGTGGTAGAGAACCACTCTCTCTGTCGTCACGGGACGGTCACCAATGAAAGCACATTAAAAAGCACAATATGTTTTCCAATCTCAGTGTAGCAGCAAAGCAGGACCCCCCTGCAAAATAAGTGCTTGCTTCTTTCCCTCTTGGCTCATGAAGCTTATTCTTGGTAAGTTACTCTTGTATATTAGGTGCCTTGGAGTACTTACATTATTGTAAGCTTGTTACAGCCTAACTCTTCCTCTAATATGTCGGCACATTCTTGTTGGAATATCTTCTGTATTACGTGTCTTGGCACGTCGTTAGGTGGTAAGCCCAGGGTAGGAACCAGGAGGTGCGTTGGAACTCTCCATTGTCATGATCGTCTGGGTCTGGTGGTGGTGTGTAGAGCGTTGGTGGATTGAGGCGGAGCTTTTCATCGGCCGCCAGAATATACTCTTTAATAACTTTCTTATCCCAACCTCGAGCTACTAATCGTTTGTGTAATAGTGAGGCGATGTTAATGTAAGTCTCGGCTAGCGTATTCAGTAAATGATAGTTCCGCATAAGGCTGTAGTCAATGCCTTTCATCATATGTTTTGGATGAGCCGATGTTGGTGGGATGTATTGGTAGAGGTTCATTTCTTTTTGATATGTATCGGTGATTATATTGTTGTTACTATCAATACTAATCCAGAGATCAAGGAAGTGTACCCGTTAACCGAATTCAATATCCTCCCATTCTAATTGGCCGAATGGCATATCTTTTACTACCTCATCGAATTGTTGTTGATAGGTGTATTCACTTGTGGGGTCTGGTAGGAATATACCAAACATGTCGTCGATGTAACGACTGTATTCAAGTAACTCCTCTTCGTAGATTGACAAGAGAGTTTCATTCTCATGTACTGCATAGTAGATTGTAGCCCAATCACATGCACTCGAAGTACCCATTGCTGTTCCGTCCAGTTATAGGAAGAAACAGTCACCCCATTGAAACAGATTGTTTTTCATAACTATCTTCAAGGCTTCTAATACTGCCTCGGTTGGAAAGCCGGGAGGCATGCCGTTAGGCTTTTGATTGTCCCGTCAATACTCGAGTCTCTCAAACCAGGTACTGATCACGTCGATGGCGTGTTCACAGTTGATGTTAGTATACATAGACTTGGCATCGGCACAGAAGAGGCGTGCCCCTGGTGGAAGTTTACCCAGCTTCTTCAATTTGTGAAGTAGATGAATGAGCCGGCAGGTCTTCTTGTGGACTTTTAGTGTCCCTCTAAACCTTGGTAACGGTGCTTGGTGTAATTTATTTGTTTGTTCCATTAGCCAATATCTTTCGTTATCGGTAATGGACTTTTCATCATCATTTGAGCACTTGTGGACGAAGGTGCGTACTTTTGTGGCAATCACATCCTTCATTCGGCGGCAGTAGTGGCATCAAGTCTCTGATATACATCGGTGTTGGATAGATGCTCAGACACGACGCTGCGGCAATACTCTTCTCTTAACATTGTAACTCCTCCTAGATTCTTATCAGCTTGAATAACTATCACATCGATTGTTTAATTGTTTGATGTTGGGATGGAAGTAGATTTGATACTGTAGGCTTGGCAGTGTATCTCTTACGACCTTGTTTAACTCGTTTCTCAAACTTTTCTAGGGCTTCTTCTATCTTCTCGCTGTCGCAGCCCTCGGGCTCCCATTCACTTTTGATGTGGAATAGTGCAACATACGGTTCCTCTCTTCCCCATCATTATTCTCTTCGGGGGGATTATTTTCCATGTAGTGGGAACGACGGACATCTCGTATGAGACGGTCGAACCATGGTTGTATCTTCTTGGTAGGAAGTGGGGCTTAATACAAAATTTCAGACCCTTACCTAATACTGACTTGGTACCACGGTACCCTGTTATGCGTTGGGCAATAGTTGTGGTAGGCTTGATTACTAATTTTGGCGTTATATTCGTCGGGGGTTAATTGTAACATGTAATTGATAACATTCTTCCATTTCGGGAGATTGGGATCGGCACAGTACCCGCATTCTTTTATTATTTCATTTCTATACTTTTTGGTATTGTTGTTGGCTTCGGCAAGGTATGGATTACTTAGCGCCTGCCTCGATAATTTCTTGAGTCTCTGCCCCGTCAATCTCTTGGCGATTTGTCTCGATAGTCGTTTCTTCTTCGATGATCTCAGTGGTAATAATAATCCGGTTCCGGTGAGTAGTAATCCCTCTCCTCGAAGTAGCCTTGGTCTTTGTATCCTCGGCTGTACGGGGAGGGTGGACGCTCTGGGCGTCGTGGACGACTGATTCCTCGATTGTTGGCATAGTATCTCCGGTCTTGGCCCCTCCTCCTCGATGTTCCTCTCGTGGCGGGCGGGTGAGTTGGATCGGCGTTGGTTCCGCCCTCGATTGATGTTGGTGTTGCTGCTGCGGCGATGCGGCCGGCGACTGGATGTTGAGTCGTCGTCTGATTCCGCTGCAGACCTCTTGGAAGATGAGCTCCTCTTCTTTCTTGATTTGCTTCTTCCTCATTGACCATTCTCTGTGGACTCTGGCACTTGTTTTTGGCGCCGCCCGAAGAGTTTTTTCGTGCTGTTGATTTCTTCTTGGCACTTTCACTGGCTGCTGCACGACGTGCAGCCTCACTAATGGTACTCACCAATGTTTTCGTAGGGTTATCCACGTCCATAGCATCTGCTAAATCTTTATTCTTGTCAGTCTTCTCCTTCTCTTTCTTCTCTTTTAGTTGTGCACCTAATTTCTGTTCAACGTTTTTTCTTCAACATATGGTTCCAATATGGTAGTGTTGTCAACTATATCCGCCAATTCTTCCAATATCTCGAATACGATGAATTTGTCGAGGTGATCTTCGTCACCGTCGTCCAATACTGGTTTAATAATTAATATCGGCACTTGATGCATCATTAATAAATGGTAATTGACTGTAAAAGTTTCCTTCTTTTGTATTAGCACATTGGGTAAACATGGTGTTGATGGCAGTACGCTAGGTGTTCAATAGACACGGTGTGTGTATGTTCCTCCATAGTAATTTCCGATTGTAAAAACCAATGGCAATATCCTTAACAAATTTAAAAAATCTTCTTGTAGTTAGTAGTTAGGCCTCCTCCCTCGTCGTGTCGGTATCTTTTCTTGCAAAAAAAAGATGACATCACCCCAATAAAAAGCACAACTTGTTACATGACACATCTTCGGTTCAATCTTAGTTGTTGCAACATCACTCACCGACGATACACCCAAAACTATTGACTTCTCTACTACTGTTGGACATGGCAAACATACTCCAAAAGTAGGCAAAAGAGATGATACTAACTGCTTCTTTCTACCAAAGAAGTATAATAAGAATGATCAATCTTTCCGAGAGGATAATATTCATGGTATATTTGGCTAGCTTTGCTAGAGTTCTCAACATATTCTCAAAATCAGTATTAACGTCCCCAAAAGCTCCGACAACCAACGGTACTACTTGTCCACCAATGAATTGACTCTGTGCCGCTTCAAAGGGTCCAACTATGTTGCTACTACCGTCTCCAACAACGTCAAAAAGCATACTCTTTATCAAGCTTTTAAACTTGTTCCGATACTGACTAATAACTTTATCTGCTCTTCTATTAGCAGGCTTATTGTCGAGTTGTTATTGTATCTGTAGTTGGTTTTGTTAGGTTGCATCGTCTTGATCTCGCAGAATATTTCTCCAGAATCTGTAGCTCCACTGTCATTAACAGTTTGTTTTCCCGCTGGGTATCCATATACAAGTAAGTTGGGTACAATTGCAAAAGGAGAATTACGACAGCCAGCTAGTGATGATAGATGATCGACATAGTTGTTGATGTATGGCTCTCCAACCTTGCCGAGGAGAAAGTTAACAGCCTCTTTCTCCGAATGGATACCAGCTACCTTCATCATAGACTGAACCAAAGACTGTATAAAGTTGTGGATTCTTCTAAATCCTCCCCCTGGAAGGCATTCAGAAGCAAGATTTGCACCATACTTATCAAGTCTTTTACCGTCCTTTCCAAAGTATCGACCAACAAGTGATGCAAAGTTGGGATCAGGTTGCCCCAGATATGTTGCAATGATACTCCTCCATTCAGTATCCTTGATCATTCCTATACCGTCCAACATGGATGCTCCGATCTTATTCCAACCTTCCCAAGACCATCTTTCATAATCATCATTATCTAAACTGTTGATTATATTCTTACCCAGATATGTCGACCTAGCAGACTCGATCTCCATTATCTCTCTAGTCACAGATTTTGGTATAGTACCATTACTACGGAATCCAACTTGTTCTACAGGCTGATTAACAAGTAGATCATCATTATCGCGAGCTGCAGCATCAGCAACCTCCTGGAAGTTAATTTGTAGACTTCAAGGCCTATCGGCAGCAGTTTTCACAGACTATTTTCATATGATTTTTAATCTTATGATGATCAAAAATGGCACCTCCAATAAACGGTCAGAAAACGGCATCCAACAAAACATAACCAGTTCCAATAAACAGTCAAATGCCACCAAAATTCAACGATCGGCTCTTGGGGATACCGATTGGATGTAGATTGGCAGATTGGAAGTATTGGAGCTATTGGAAGTAGGGAGATAATAAGAAAAAGGATTAGCTAAAATCATAGGTAATCTGTCCTATCTTTCTGTATTCGTACAAACTATTGTATTGTTGTATTAGGTACTTGTTATTAGTTGTTAATAATTACATTAACATCTTGTTGCATTAAATCAATTTATGCCCCCCCCCCAA
>Ga0214477_101448_pt1 | contig 11331 bp, 7 predicted proteins | sample M1_20Mar14CPVII9_FD_165058 | JGI IMG/M metagenome (GOLD analysis project Ga0214477, IMG submission 165058) | Marine eukaryotic communities from Monterey Bay, California, United States - M1_20Mar14CPVII9sort6BwellC16 | ecosystem: Environmental > Aquatic > Marine > Unclassified | place: USA...
GGAGTTAGATACAGATTCGCTCAGTTGAACTTCGGGCGTGTTTCCATCAGACATATTGTATAATTGATTGTGATGAAAGATAAATATGAGATGAAAGAGAAGAGACGATTAGTCGATATCTGTCTATAGGTAAGATGATGTTGATATATATTACTATGTTCAAGATAGAAGCAATATGTAATAGTGATTGTTCTTTGCTTGAACAATTTATGGCAAGGTGGTGGGGCGCCGATGTCAAATGATGCTCTAAATATCTTAAGGCGGCGATGATGCTTAAGCATCATCGCCGCCTTAATCGTAGTTCTCAAGCCAAACCCGTCCGAACGCACTATTTTGCTTACGACTTATCCCTTCCACTCACTTTTAACCCACCCTCGAGTGTACTTCTAGCTTCGAAGGAGCTCGCACCGCTATTCAGGTGTGCGAACTTTGCTGTTGAGACTCAGACCCGTGTACCACTGATATCCTATACTAGAGAAACCTAGCTTATTGTACCGAGGCAGTGGAAGTGCAATTCTCCATTATGCTTGCAGCTTATCCCTTCCCTCACTTTTAACCCTTTGCTCTCCACTACATTGTAGGATAGTCACTACATTGTAGGATAGATCTAGAGTATCGATGACATAGTCTACCATGAGTGAGTTGAACAAACAATACATTTAAGCTACGTCCACATAGTAGACCTCCAGGCATCTAGATATACTTCAGATGTTAGAACAAACGAAAATGTACATATCATATGCACAAAATATAAAATCTTCACAATCTGATCAGCAGATGCAACAATCTGTCGTAGAGACTCTTCAACTCAATACATTACAACCCGATATCGATAGGAGACATGTTAAAACTGAAGTTGCCTCATTCCTTGTGGCACCTTCATCCGACAATAATATCAATGAAAAACAATCGCATACACCAGATTATCAATGCGGAGTAGAAGCTCCAGTTAGTGTCGAGAAGAATCAACAACAAGAAGACATACAAACTAAGTATGTAGACTGTAATACAGAGACGTCAATAAGATATACTGATGATTATTGTAGTAGTAAAGAAACACCACTGAAGAAGCAGCCGCCGTTACTTCCCCGAGATATCTACAGTTTGCTTGCTTTTACTCCACTACTCAGTCCTGCCTTTTTGTTAGCAGCCTTCCATTCTTTGTCTTTATTTTTTATCTGGAAAGTCCGCGTGTGTATTGTTTTGTTATATGATTTCGTGTGTTCAATATAAAGTCTTGGTCATTTGGCTGCTCATTTGAGCTTGGCTTGCCTTGGTTTGATGCTTTTGCAAACTAGGTATTAACCGAAGTTACTATCTCCTCTCTTACATCATTTTAAATCACGCAAACGCGCATCTTCCAGGAAAGTCCGAGTTTGTGTTGTTTTGTTGTGTGTTATGGTGTGTCCAATACGAAGACTCGGCCATTCGATACTTCATTTGAACTTAATTTACTTGTGTGATTGCCTTTGCAAGCCGCATGTACTAACATATGTTGCAATCACTTCTCTTTCATCTTCATAAACTATGAAACGCGCATCTTCCAGGATAATTCTAATTAATGATCAGATTCATGCTGGTGATACCAATGAAGGAAACCGACTCGGTTTACTTCCTTTTGTAACATGGCCAGTTCGGGCTTCCCAATTGTTTGCTGTGAGTATCTTTCTTGTCTAACATGACCTTTCCTGGATACTAATAGATATTAATGCTACTACTTGCATCATATTCTACCCCACACACACACACACAGTTACTTATTTCAATTGTATGGAATGTACCCTTCCTATGGGGAGTCAGTATATTATTTCGAGGTTATGACAAAGAAAGATATGAGTATTTCTTGAGAGATAAGATTCCTAAAAGAATGAAGTTGCGTTGGGCTATCTCATCGGGAGTGAGGCTCATTGAGGGTGTGTTCCAAGTCGTTGCCATATTCATGCTTATCATGAGAGCTGATACAGGATTACTTGTGATACTCTCATTTGCTTCAACGACTTTTATCGCTGATACTTCACAGCAGATGTACCATGTGCTGTCTTGGTCGATATTTGGTAAGCAAGCCAAGGTAAGATGGTGCCTGTGCCTGTGCATATGATATGTGTTTCAAGATTCACTAACAACTGATTTTTCCTCTCTTCCCTTCTTTCATGATTTGGTAATGCTTCGCTCTTCAGGAGGCAGCTGATCATTCAATCATCGGGGATGTAGACTTTTCAATAGTAGCTCGGAATACCAAATTCAACAACTGATTCCTCCGTTCTATCTGCTACCTTATTCCTTTCATCCTATGCGTCTCTTTCTGGGCTTACTGCACATCTAAACAAACGCATGGAGACTATCTTTCGAGTTCTACAATGTATGTTCAACTAGGTGATGAAGAAGTACCACATCTTGGTCTTCTTTCAGATACCTTCGATGCACAAGTAACATTCAATGCTGTAGTTTGGACTTCTAGAAGACACGCCAATAGGTTTCTTTATTGTGAGAATCACAAGACTTGGGTTCTTAGTCAAGACTACGACCCATGCAAAAATTGGTTACTGAAGAGTAAGCCCACACTTTCATACGATATCTTCACACTCTCAGATACTGATTGGTTTATCAACACTAACCATGACATATACGAAGGCGGCATTCAAATGGGAGCAGTCAAAATGAAGTATATGAGCACAATGAGCCGACCAAAGCAATGTCCTCCTGACTATTACGGTCCGAGATGCAACTTTTCCAAACCATGTGACAGGTTGTCGATTGACGGTCAAGCATTTAATGACAAAACTACTCGGAGCATTTGGGGCATTGATCTATCATCACCTGTTATAGAGTATGTTGCACGGGCTTCTATTGCAGCACCGCAAGATGGTGATGTAATATATGATCTACTAATTGATGATGAAAATCTAGTTCTGGTGTTCGAAGCACCTGTCTACTATAATAAACTTGACTCTCTATTGGTAGAGGAAGGTATGGAAAGGTATTCATCGTGGGTGAATGAGGAACATGATATTTACAATTTACTTGTCTTTCTTGGAGCTCGGTGGGCAAAGCTTCTTTTAGCAGTGAGGCGTGATTCAAAGAGTGCAGAGTTTATATTGCAGAAGTAAGTTGAAAGTATCATCACCTCAATCGCTTGTCAAAACTGATCATTTCTCTTTCCTTCTACAAGGCATCTTCAGTCGATATTTGATAGACGAGTCCTCTCCTCCTCACAATTCCCATTCATAACACATTTAAGTGATATGATTGAGATGGATACAATCAACGAAGTAGGTACACCTACTGGGCTTATTTGGTTATTCTCCAGGATAAAGTATGGTATATACAATATGTGATTAGATAATAAAGTGATATTCACTAACGGTGGGATTAAAACTTCTAATAAGTGATATCGTATTGGCGTCGCAAACATATATAACGACAAGAAGATAACAACGAACAAGAAGAAACAGTAAGCCCTCTCGTCACTACGACACGTATATAATATCATTAGTCTTCTATAGTGTTTTATTTACATACAAGGGAGCTACCAAGAAACACACTACTAAAACATATCCATTCATTTCTCAGCAACTACCAGCTTTATATGATGCTCCGACTGAAGAGATTGGGCATATGGCTCATGAGTTGCCCATAGACTCAAGTAACCAACAAATACAAATCAATTAGATCTTCTTTCCACCACTGTTTTCAACAACTTCAACATATGTTTCTTTATCGTCGTTGTATATTCTTCCTTTTGATGATGAGTAATATTGGCATTGAGTAATGCACGAATAATAACTTGCATTTCAATTTGTGCTCGGCTATTGGCAACTAGTCCTCTGCCCAAGGTACTAGAGTCACATGTAACTACATATGGTTGTCGATTGAAGTAATCAAAATCACTGTACTTTCCACCCGTCCCTGAGATTGTTCCTCTCTTATCTGTAGTGGCATTCTGAAAATCCGAATGATTTTGACTACACCATTCGATTAATTTGATATCATTGGTTGGATTTGTCTTGTCAAACTTGTGTAATGCTGTCAGAAGATTCCCTTCAAGAAGTTTGTCATTAGCACCACCAAGTTTATCACTATCAGCAAAGTTTATACTATTGACAACTGGTTCAATGATATCCTTTAGGGGTTGAATGAGATTCCTCTCCTCTTGTGTCTTCTTTATATATAGTGAATTCCATGACAATGCTTTTGTTTTGGCTTCAGATTGAACAGAATTGCTCTTGGAGGCCTTCTCTCTCCAGTCTTTCAAGTACTTGATAAACTGTTTTTCATTCATCTCATCTTTGTGACGATTGTTGTAACCAGCATGAATCAAATCAAAGGCAAATCTCAACTCAGGAGTGCTATCTGGTTTCCAATTAACCTTGTGAAGTTTCTTGTAGAGTGTAGCCATCCTACCAGTAGTCTCACCCTTCTTCTTATTACTACCATGCAACTCTTTCAAGATCTTGATAAAGGCTTTCTCGTCGATCTTCTTACGAGCCATGTGTAACTCAAAGATAAACTTCCACTCTGAGGACAACTTATTGTAGTCTCCACCATCATCATCCAATACAGAAGCAAGCTTAGCCATCTCACCACCAATCTTGCTATTTTTGACTCGACTTCCACGCAACTTTGTCATGAACTTGATGAACGCATCTTCGTCAATCTTCTTACGAGCCATGTGCAACTCAAAGATAAACTTCCACTCAGGTGACAACTTACTGTAGTCTCCCTTGACATCATGTAATGCAGATGCAAGCTTAGCCATCTCGTTTGTTGTCTTGGTACCCTTCTTGCAACTATCACGCAAATCATTCAAGAAGTCAATGAATTCATCCTCATCAATCTTCTTACGAGCCATGTGCAACTCAAAGATGAGCTTCCACTCAGGTGACAACTTATTGTAGTCTCCATCAACCTCTTCATCATCTAATACAGAAGCAAGTGTTGCCATCTCGCCAGTAGTCTTACCACCCTTCTTAACACCCTTGACTCGACTCTTATGCAACTTTGTCAAGAACTCAATAAAATCATCCTCATCAATCTTGTCCTTCTCCTTCATGTAATGCCGATTCTTGTGTTCCAAACACCAAACAAATCTCAATTGCATCACAGGAGAGAGATCATCATGATTCCAATCGACATCATGTAATGCAGATGCCAACTGTGCTAGCTCACTGGACGTCATGCCACCTTTTGAGCGGATCTTAAACATTAACTTATCATGCTCCTCTTGAAACTTCTTCAATTCTTCCTCTGAGAGATTGCCGAGACCTGTCCAGTCCTCAGTGAATGTGCAGTTAGAGAAGGTATAGAACTGTGGTGAATAGAATCGGGCAAGAACGAGACTGCACTTGTGCTGTTGTTCGATTGTTGGATAAAAGCGAAGGAATCGATCCTTCCTCATAAACAACTCGGAGTGAGGTACAGATCCGGTGTATGTGGCATCGGGTGATATGACGACACCGTTCTTGTCAAACAGTTTGTCGCGAGTCTCGGCTCCAGTTGAGAGAATGGATGGTCTGTGACCATTCATCTTGGCATACTTGACTTTCAAGCCCAACAAGATCATTGGTATCAAATGCATCACATCTTCACAAATCTTTGCCTTCTTACATATCTTTGAAATCTCAGATTTGTATTCTTTAGTGTTGAAGTCACTAACCCAAAACAGTCGGTCGGTTAGACTGATGCAACTGTTGTCATGCTTACCCTTCTTCTCAATTCCACTACTTCTCTCTAAACAAGTAATGACAGATTTCAACCAAAAGCTGATACAACCCTCACTTGTATTCATCCTGTCGTGTATCCAACTCTTGTGAGCACCATTCTTCCAACCACTGCAAGCTGGAGTGGCATAGTTCATCAAGACAAAGAGGAAATGTTCAGTACTCAAGCCGTTACCAAGATTGATCTCTCGTTTGGTCAGTCTTTGCAGCGTCTTGGAAAGCTTGTCAATCAATATATTGAACTGTTTCTCATACAACTCGGGCTCTAATTCACTCTCTCCCAACAACATTAACTCATTTAGTACTGCCTCGACTTTATTAGAAGACTGGCTAGTACGACGAATCCTCTTGGCGGCTGTGAACAACGAACCCTTCATGTTGATACCCTCCAACAGTTTGAGGAATGGACTGGACTGCTTGTACGCAAAACTGCGTGCTCGCATTGATAGTAAAGTGTCTGCATCATTCTTCATATTAGGTACTTTTCTTTGTACTTCTTTGCCGACTGAAGAGTAGGCAGTGATAATGTGGTTGACACTCTTAGTGAGTAGTCCGTGATATAACACAAACGAAGCATTATCAGTAACTGCCTTGTCTTTCTTCATAAGTGACAAGAGAATCGTGGCATGTTGGAAATGAAATCTGGCAATGTTCATGCGCGTGTATGCCTTGCTACGTTTGGCAAAGAAGATACAATGTTCAATACAAGCCAGTTGTAACTTCAACGTGACTTGGTTTGTACATTCTTGAACGAGACATTTTGAAACTTTATTTATCACCTTCTCGACATTGGCCACGTCCAACGATTTGTAAACTATCAGTGCTCGGTTGTACTTGACTAAGGCTTTGTTATACTCGCCTTCACCGAAGTACTTGTTAGCACGTTTGACATTTGAATATGCCTTCTCTAGCCTAGCGTTAGTATCCGCCTTTACCTCAGCCTTTGATTTGACAGGTAAAGAAGACTTGGAAGACTTGGACTTCGAAGACTTGGTCGACTCGGAATGAGAGTCGTCGTCGTCAATCTCTGATCGCTTCCTCTTCGATGATGTGGTGGTAGTCTTTGCCTTCTTTCCTGACTTGACCTGATCAGTAGATGATTCTACATTGACATCTATTGGATTTCCAAAACTTCTCTTCTTATTCTTTGCACCTCCAATCACAGCCGTCGCATCAGATACTAACCGCAAAGTATCATTTGGTTTGATATTGTATTGCTCAAGAGTCATAGTGCCGTTACTTAGTTTGGGGGGCTGACCTCCAGCCGCAATATCAAGAGTGAAACGAATTGTACTTGACAGAGTAGACAGTCGTGATGCGATATTCTGCTTGATTTGCTCGAGCTCCATCTGGGGATGGTACAACAACTTGAACACACGCCCTAGCATTGGAACTTTCACAAATACTTGCTTTGAAACGGCATTATCATCAAACACATCCTCGTCAGTCGACACACGTCTCTTCTTGGTAGAAGGCTCTTCAACATCAATCGACTCATGGTTCTTGATAAGAATGCTCAAGATGACACGATCGATTCTATTCACGCCCTTGTAACGAAGAGCTTGCCTCTTTGAAATCTTCCCAGCTTTGTAAAGCTCAAAGGCTCGAACACGATGGATGGGACTCTTGGATGCATTGTAACGGCAAAGGGCAATACGAGCAACACGAGATGTGGAGCTTTGACGACGGAAGGCAAATACAGACGACCAATGTAGACCAGTGTAGGTGTGAGCCTTGGCCTTTGATCGAGCCGAAGCACTACTTTGACCAGACTTGGACCTTGAACGTACACGTCTACTCCCAGCAGTCTTCTCGACAGGTGATCGACGAGCTCTCTCCTGTACTTCATGTGGCTGCAACACTACTTCTACGGGGGGTGGTGTATTATCCTCGTTGAATACCCGATTCTTAACAAACTGTACTCCTTGAAGTTTCTTATTTAGAACCTTCCTCTTTTGCTGCAATAACACTTCCTCCTTCAGAAGAGCAACCTCATTAAGGCCAGCCAATGTCCTCCTGTCAGCCTTGGAGAGGTTCTCTGGGACATAACGTGATAGAAATTCATACTGTTCAATCTTCTCTTTCAAAGATTCCAACTCTTCATCTACCTCCACCAATTTAATTCTGTTTTGGACATTTGTAGTAAGTTTCTTCACTCGATGCGACTTGTTAGCAATAGGTGGAGGTAGTGTGTCAAGATTACATAGCCTTTTCAGAGGTTTCAGTGCCTGTTTTGCAGAAGCTTTCACAGAGGGTACCTTCGACTTTGATTTCTTTGTTGTTCCTTGAGTACGTTCACCTCGACGGTTCTCTGGAGCTATTGTATGTGTTCCCATGCTATTGTTGAGAAAGGTTAATGTTAGGCTATTGTCAAAGTCAAAATTTCAATTAAAATTCATTTTTCACAAAAAAAATATATTTCTTACCACCCCCTCAATCACTTGCCTACATCTTCAATACTATCTCGTCACCATGGTATCACCACAAAAGAGGTCGATGAATGCAGAGAAGGCAAAGGAGAAACATGCAGAAACGAAAGAGGCTCACGGAAATGCCCTAGAAGAAGAACAAGAATTACAAGTAAAAAGTAAGATAATGGCAGCATTGCTGGAAGGTGGAATAACACAACAACACAAACACCAAAAGAAACTCACCCGCGAAGTTATAGATTCCTTTATGGCAATTTTAAGAAAAGAATGCATCCCAAATTCTCCAGATTGTGTAATTCAATTCAGCAACGTGGGGATGGCAATTCATTCATTTCTACTCGACTTGAAAGAATCAGCTTGGGAAGGACGTGCATACGAAGGTGGTTCTCTAATTTGCAACACTGTAATGTTTTCGGGCGAACATAGAATGATGGCACTGCTACACAGCTCCTATCCTTGGCTAAAATCCAAAAGAGATCCCGTAGTCATTGTTGCTCCTCCACTCAACTTTAACTTCCAAGCCTACCTAACCAATCAAGACTCTATTCAGAACGATGCAGCAGTGAGGACAACCAACAATTATTACCCTAAGCACTCATTGCAGGGATTTGTATTCAATCTCCTTACAAAGGTATTTATTCAAGTTGACTTCAGAGCAGGCAATTTTGAAAACACAGCCCAATCATCCCAAAACGATCTCTCCTACAGCAATTTCAGGGGTGTTGACACTACTTTTGAATTTGCAATTGACTATGATCTAAAGAAATTGACGGCTTTAGACGAGGATGGCGAAGTTCTTGATGAGGTGGATATTGATGGTTGTCCTCTATCTTGGGCATGTTATTCACCAGAAGCAGATGATCACGAAAATGTATACATGATCAAAATGACAAAGAAATCCATGCCATGTCTAGAATGGTTAGAGGTTTGATGATTTGTCAGTTTATCATGTTAAACTCACACATTTTAGTAGTTGTTTGGAGCGTTTGGGGATATGTGTTATAGATATTGTTAACCAGTTTGTGGGTGTGTTTTGGAAGTTTTAATGTAAATATATCATTACCAACTTCAATAACATGTATTACAACCACTACTAATACTATAATTTGCTGTTTATTATTTGTCGTTCTGTTTTCTAACTGTTAATACTTCTGATATCACTTTTATTAACCACTTAACACATGTTAGTATAATGCAAAAATTGTTCTACGAGATTGATGATAGTAAATTCGCCCCCTATCTCTTAAAACCAGTATCAAACAAGCTGATATGCTCGTGCCAAATTTGTACTATTGAAGAGGATTTACTTGACCATTCATTTACAGTAACAAATAGGCTGTCTCCTCTCTTTGGACGGGAGTTCACCTGTGAAGAGGTTCTTCAAAAGTCAACAAGGTACATAAAGGGATCAGAAAAGTGTGATGCTCTTCAAGTCGTTGCCATGTTTCAGTGCGGATGCCCATATCAAATGCCTCTACAACAAGAATGTCCATTATGTCCAGGTGGATCAAAAGTGGAAGAATCATACTTCGATGTTATCCCATATCCTGGAGGTAAGTGGTTAATCATATGTGTTGCTGTATCCTATTTGACAATAATATCTGACTATATAAGCCAGGTGCAAAAGAAAGGGAAACCCTTTCAATTAGTGTGGACTCCCAACTAGTGAAAATGCGATTCGCCAAATTTATGTAGGGCCCATCAATATTGAGATAAACAATGTTAGCAATACTGTTTCTAACCCATTTTTACATGTAGAATCCAATTCTGGCAACTATTTGGGGCTCTGCTTAACCTAGGACCTAGTATTTGGCTTCAAGCGAATCACATTTTCACCAGTTGGGAGTCCACCCTAATTGAAAGGGTTTCCCTTTCTTTTGCACCTGGCTTATATGATGTACATCAAATTACATGACCAGGCGGATACCTTCCTGAAACTACTTGTGGTGAGATGACCGTCACCACTTCATTTCGAAGTCACATGGAATCATCTTCTCTAATTCGCGATTATTGTCCCGCTATCCAAATGGAGTATGGCAGTGAATGTGGATGTTCGAATACTCCTCCTCCTCCCTGTAACATCAAATGTCCATTATACGGACAAATCTTCAATACAAAAAGTAAGATAAGTGAGGAGTTCCCCAAAAACCGAGACTGGATTGGGTGGTATTGTGGAGAAGTCCGAGGAGCTATATCCGTGAGGAGAAGCCTTTTCTGTACCGTAGAGATGACATCTGAGGTTGCTAATCAATGCTGTATGTTTCCTTCTGGATGAGCTACTCGAATTGCAACTCAAGTATGCCTTGGTGATAATTAATAGTCGTCTGTTACTCTTTAATCCACTATTAGATCATTCTGTCAAGTACATCATGACTCCTTTCTCACCTTAAGCATTATCTCTTAGTACCTCTAAGAACTTGGCAAACCTCCGAGCTCCAATTGATGGTATAAAGTTGTAAACCTCCTCACGTGTTGACTTCCTCCCACCAAGAATAGCAATTGTGAATGATATAGATGAAGGCAGAGGGCTTAGAACTGATTTTGTTGGTGCATTGATTGTAACTTCTACATCCATTAAAGAAAAGAGATGTACTTTAGAACCCCCAAGAAGCGGTAATAGTTGCGTTTGAAATAGTATATGAGAGTGTGTGACATAGCAAGTTCCAGTTGAGTTCCCAACAAGCACATTGCAAATGAGTAATGGTACCTCATCAGATGCAGAGTGTATTTCATCTGTTTGGGATCCGACGCCGACGTTAGAGCTCTTTTTTCGAAGAGAGTGTAAATCATCTGCTGCCCTTGTCGCTAGGAGATTCTTTCCATACGAGCCTCGTATCTTTGCAATGCAAGCCTGCCTATGTGCTTGCATCTTTGCTAGCCTATCCATTACTTGTAGATTCTTTCGGCCAAGACGAGCGCCCTGTTCAATATCGTTTTGCTTTTGAAATGCTTGGACAATGCTTGAAACAGATTTCTCTGAAAGAATGATGCTTGTAAGAGGTGGATCAGATGATTCTTCTGCCTGTGCTTGATTTTTATTGGTATCATTTGAGATCTTTTCAAGTGCTGACATCACCTCTGAACCCCAAGGAGGACTGACTTCTTCGGGAGGTTTGAAGTCGAGTAGTGGATATGCCGTCAGAGGAACGGGATTTGGTAACTGTGGTGGTACCAACTTGTACATA
>Ga0214477_101449_pt1 | contig 11324 bp, 10 predicted proteins | sample M1_20Mar14CPVII9_FD_165058 | JGI IMG/M metagenome (GOLD analysis project Ga0214477, IMG submission 165058) | Marine eukaryotic communities from Monterey Bay, California, United States - M1_20Mar14CPVII9sort6BwellC16 | ecosystem: Environmental > Aquatic > Marine > Unclassified | place: USA...
AAGGTATACTTCAAGGCAGTTAAGAAGAGAGTCCATATGAAGAAGATATTGAATGGATATTATATGTTGTTTGTGTCTCCTCAAGTACAAGAAGGGTTTCCATCCTTTTTCAGTAATTGATCGATTGTGTAATTCAAATGATACCAAAGTCTGATTGTTCACAAGAGACGTTGCAAATAAAGTCACTACCTCATCATCGATATTGTTTTCTTCAATATTGAGATCCTTAATGCTACCATTGGGAGATTCCAGTATACTTGCAAGATGCTGCCACCCTCTTGATGTAATTGCTGGGTTGTTGCAAAGTCTCAGTGTATTTATATGACTGCAATTCCTCAAAGCAGGGACCAAACTGTCCACCCCCTCATCGTCTAATTCAACATTACCAAGATCAAGAGTCTTTAACTCCGTGGCTGAATGTTGCAGTAAAGTTGCCAGAGCTATGTATCCATTTTTACGAGGTCTATTCCCATCCAAATCAAGATACTTTAGATCAGGATGCATACTCAATGATGTAATAATGTCCACCAAGCCCTCATCGGGTATATTGTTATTCAGTAGCGTCACGTGATGTAATGATTTTTTGCAAGTACCAAGTGCCAAGGCAAGTAGACGTGATCCTTCATTCCCTAAGATACACTCCTCTAGGGAGAGTACATCAAGATTATTATTGTGTTTGAAAAATGGAACTAACATAGTGAATATCTTGCCATCCAATAGATCCATACCAAAGAAGTTTAGCGTATTGAGTGATTTGTTGTTTGTTAACCCACTAAAAAATGGCTTGATGACATCCAAAACACTTGCTCCAGAGGGAGGTTCAAAGTCTCTAATGTACAATTCCTTCAAGTAATCACATTTACTAATAAAATACCCCAACCAACCCATATCATAGGCACCCTCGGGAACGTAGTCGATACATTCCTCTCCTTCTAAATTATCGTATTGATTTTGGATATACAAACAATTTGACGAAACACCATTTCCGTTTGTCCTTATGCGCTCAAGCACAATCCGGTTGTTGCTATTTGTTGCAATATCTTCAACCTTGATGCTGTCGGCCTGTGCATCATACATTTGTGGTGTCATCATCGTGTTATTGTTTTTTATAAAAGGTCGGTGCATGTACCTAAAAAAATTGATACATACAGTTTATAAAGTGGTTAAATGCATATAAATAACGCCACTACATACACACGACACGATGATAAAGACCATACCTTATATTTCTCACTCCTCGGTTAGTTGGTTTGTTTGGCAGATAGTCCTTATTTTCTTATTGATGATTAATAAAAAATGGTATTGTAGTTGTGATGTATAATATAATTATGTCGGTGTGAGTTGTGTGAGGTTGTGTGGTACCATAAACCAGTCATATATAACAAACAGCACAATAAACTCACCGTCTAACAATATATGTGGTGATATAAGAATACCCCCCACCTCAATAATATAACAAGCAGCTCCTCCTAGCCTCCTCATGCCTATAGGTAAACTTAACGGGACTGGGGATCACGAGTCACCAGAACACTGCTGAAGGGTGCTGTTGATAAAGGGTATATGAGTTGACGGTGAGTGTATTGTGCTGTATATTCCATGTTATGATAGTATGTTTATAGCCCAAACAATTATTACAACTCACATGACACATTATATCATTATTTTTCCTCCTTTAACTTGTAATCTACATGCTATCACTTTCTACTTGTACACATTCGCATGCTCATATAAGGTTAGTATTGTATACTGATATTAAACAGTTGGCTGATTGTTTGTACTTATATCAATTCCTTTTTTTCTGCCGCGTCATAAGAAGATATTAATGCACCGAAGCCGAACACACAGATACAGAATACAGAAACAACCACACGATGATGACACCACAAATGTATGATGCACAGGCAAGTAGTATTAAAGTAGAAGATATTACAACAGACGAAAGTAATAGAATTATACTTGAGCGTATGAGGAGAAATAGCGCTGATGCTAAATCTAATACTAATACGACAATTTTATACATTTGTGATGACGAAGAAGAACGTGTTGTAGGAGAAGCTTGTATTGAATATGTTCCTGAAGGGGCACATGATATGGGATGGTTGGGTTATTTTGTTGGTAGAAATGATCATTTGAAGGAGTTGAGCTTTAGAACTTTTGTACCAACATCTGGTGCAAGCTTCATAGATGTTATCAAGCCATTTTTTAGTGGGGTAGCAAACAACCAATCAATTACTTATATCAATTTTTATGGCATGGATCTATCGGATGGAAAGATATTCACAATGATGGGTCAACTCTTCAAAAATAATAATAATCTTGTCACAATCTCTATGGAGGACTGCAACTTTGGAGTTGAGGGTAGCCGTGTATTCGCTTTGGCACTTAGTAGTTGCACGACCTCTTTGAAAGAACTGACATTATTGAGCAACAATATCTCCGATGAAGGATTGGTAGACATCATCACATCATTGAGCATGCATCCAAATTTAGAGTATCTTGATTTGGATGGCAACCGACTCGCTACAAATGGGTGCATAACATTAGCAACATTACTAAAGTGCTCAGTTACGAAGGTAGAAACTCTTGACCTTCGAAATAATGAATTAGACGATGAGTGTATGCTTGCTTTGGTTCCCGGATTGAAGAGTTGCCATCATTTACAAACAATGATACTTTTGAATAATATCTCCATTACGAGTAGAGGGTGGCAACATCTAGCAACTTTATTGGAATCCTCAAACTTGGAAACTCTTCGCATTGAAGGCAACAATGTCGATGATCAAGCAGTAGCTTCATTTGTGGGTTCTCTTGTGAACAATGTCAAGTTTCACTCATTGAATATAAGCAACAACAGATCTATTACTGATAAAGGGTGGAAAGTATTTTCGAAACTGCTATGTGACACCTCAAGTGTCAATTCAACTTTTCTATCCAATCATACCTTGAACTACTTGGGTGATGATGAACTTGCTAATGCGAAACTGGAATCTTTACTCGATTTGAATGACAGAGAGAATAAGAAAGAAGTGGCAATTATTAAGATTCTACAGCACCATAATGATTTTGACATGATGCCATTCTATGAATGGGAATTCAAAGTCTTACCTCTAATTATCGACTGGTTTGAGAGAGCATCAGCAACTACTATGCCCGAGAATTACGAACCCAATATTGGCCCACGGAAGCTCTCATCCATCTACCAATTCGTCAGGGGCATGCCTCTTCTATATGTAGAGACTTATCTCATGAAAGAATTAGAAGATATCAATGCTGCACAGAAACAAAAGGAAGAAGAGATAGGGATGCTAGAAGAGCGTAAGAAGAGTATTATGAAAAGACTTGAACAGCAGCGGGGCGCTCCTGCATAGGTGTGTTGATCTGCTACCGCGGCATATGATTAGTAGTCCTGTAGCTAAGAAATATTAGAGAGCATCAAGATTAAGTCTTTATGGTTATAATAAGTATGAGTATCCGATAGTACCCCCTGCATTCATTTGCTTCTTCTGGGGATGTGCGACCCTAAGGTCCACATATACTGGGCAGCGGCAGCAGCGGCTCGTTCACGTATTAGCTTGGGAGTGAACAGTACCGCATCGTGCTCCCTTGAGGAGCACCGGATTAAGGAGAGACGGGGCCGGTCTTAAGCTTGATGGCCCGTCGTCATCTCTCGATGGAGCCTTGGCAGACTCAACACTCTTCTCCATTCCTTGAGGACGCGAGTACTCTCTCTGCAGACTCGAGAGAACATCGTAGCTGACTGAGATCTTCGACCTCTCATTCCTTGAGGACTTAAGCTCTTGACGGTCTAGTAACACATCTTGTGTCCACACTTGAAGTACACATCTTGTGAGCATCTCTTGATAAAGAAGAGTCGCGGCCTTGACTTAATCATCACTATTGCAAAAGCTAAGAAACTCATCATACTTGTCATCCACATTCTCCTCTACCTCGTCTTCCTCGTCATCTACAGCAGTGGTATCCAACCCTGGAACCTCCTCACTCTCTTCTTCATCTATTAAATATTCCTCCTCACTCTCTTCTATAGTCTCTAATGAGTGATGTGTACATATACTACCATTTAAAGAACGATCACTACCTGAATTGCTTGTATCTGACGACATGCGTAGTAACGATGGTGAATCGTATGTAACTTCTACTATGCCCACACCTGGTTTATACATTTTCAATGGAGTTGAAATTGAAGGTACCTCCTTCTCGATTTTGTTTCTAATTTGAGTTACTTCTTCGTCATCAGTAATTGCCTCGTATATTGGTAGTATGACTACAAACAATAGTACAGTAAGTAGTATAGCAATCAAAAATAGTATTTCAGATTGTGATTTATCATGGAGTGTTAATGTTTGTGTTATTGATAATTTAATATCGGAGATTGTGTATTGTATGTCTGATAGGAGATCTTGTAGTATGTTGATTGCTACGGTTGTTATTGATGATGAGGAGGTTGTTATTGGTTCTTCGATGATGGGATGTCCATTATGTTTAGTTAAGTGTTGTGCACCGAGTGACTTTAAAGCTTGGATGAAACGAGGTGACATATTGTTTGTGTTGTTAATGTTAAGTTTTGATTGCAATGAGATGTTCGACTCAATTTGTATTGTTATTTATGAGACCAACTATGTATCATCAAGAGAGCCGCCGCCGCTGCTGACTACTAATGGAAATGCTGACACCAACAACCTGACACCGGAGGAGGACTATTATGTCAACAACTCATTTAGTGTGATAGCGTGGTTGTATTAGCACTATCACTGAAGCCCATTTTCCTCGATGTTGAGCAGCTTGTTGCGACTTGAAGATACCGATTGACATCTTTGCGCGTGTCTACGACCACATACATACCAACATTCTACATAGGAATTCAATCGATGGTTTAATAGCTAATATTTCTTCATTTTATCCCGTCTATCCCCTATATTCCACTCTCATATTATTATTCTTTGGTAGCAACATTCATCTATTGCTCTTCCTTCATTCCACCCTCATATTATTGTTCGTTAGTCCATCAACACTGTATAGTATACTTCACCCATCAACCATGCCTCTATTCCGTAATATTCTCCGTAAGAAAGCCGCCGTAATCGAGGTACCACCAACAACCTACGATATCACAATTTCACATCTCAAAAACATCATTACAACAATCGACTCCTACATTCCAAATGTTGATACAATTGCAACCTACGTCGAAGATAACAAGTTATACATCTTGAGTGCATTGTTTGTATTATTAACTTTCATTATATTGGTACCGCTAAGTAGTGCATTGGATAGTTATCATAAGGAAGTCAAGGACGAAGATACGAGTATGAGTAAATTATTGAATGTTAGTGAGGGTGACATTACGGCGTTAACTGCCTCCTCAAACGATGATGATGATAGCAACTCTGATAATAATGGAGATGACATTAGTGATGACGGTAGCGTTGATTTAACCTATGAAGACTTTCTCAAATCCATACCTGGTCAAATTAACACTAAAAATCCACAAGATATGTCAGAATTGGATACACCCACCTCCTCACCACCCGTTTCACCCTCAAAACGTAGTAAACTATTCAGCAAAAAGTATACCGATGGTGATGATAGGAGTGTTAGGTCAAGTGCATCAATGAAATCATTTAAGAAGAAATTAAGCACGAGCTTTCGAAGTAAGAGTATGAAGAGTAAGGTTTCATTTATTAAGAGATTTGAGGCGAATGTTAAGGCTAATCATTAAGACTGGGAGACGAGACCGGCGTAGGATGGTTTGTTTGGGGGTATGGGGGGATAGTACGGTAATATATGTGAGTCCTCAAGAATTATTACACTTGCATGCAGAAAAGAAGTTGCTCAAGACAAGAGATAGAAGATGAGCAGGAGAAAGCCCCCAAGCCCAAGATAGTACATCAAGCCAATAAGGTATACTTCAAGGCAGTTAAGAAGAGAGTCCATATGAAGAAGATATTGAATGGATATTATATGTTGTTTGTGTCTCCTCAAGTACAAGAAGAAGAACGAGGAATACATGAAAGAGGAGTACCCCTATATATATAGGTTCACTAATAGAAAATAATCAGAACTAAACATTTACACACAAATCACTGCCGCCGCCCGAGTCTATCCATGATACCCTTCTTACGCTCTTCCAGTAACAACTTGCGCTGATCAAGTTGGGGTAACTCCTCTTTGATATCCTCCAGCTCCTTCTTGAGCCGAGTTTCTACATATTCGACTGGCATACCCCTAACAAATTGGTAGATCGACGATAGCTTTTTTGGTCCAATATCAGGCACAAAGTCGGGCAGTATGATTGACGATGCTCTCTCAAACCAATCAACTATAAGAGGTAAAACCTTGAATTCCCATTCAAAGAACGGCGTCATGTTGATATCATTATGATACTGTAGAATCTTGATCGTTGACACTTCTCTCTTGTTATTTCTTTGGTTCAGAATCAGTAAATGACTAGTGGTGTTAATTATTTGATCTGTGTTCATGTTTATTGGCCCCCCTCCAGTTATACAAGAGAGGGCGTGATTTGATAGGAAGGTTGAGTTTACAGATGATGTGTTGCAGAGCAGATCGGTCAGTATTTGCCATCCTTTTGGGGTGATTTGTTGATACCCATTCAGGTTGAGTTTCACCAAAGATATGTTATCTACCAATGCATTAGTGAAAAAGGTCAATACTTCATCGTCAACAGCATTTCTCCCGATGCCGATATAAAGCTCTTCTAAGTTGCAGTTGGGAGCTTCCAATATAGTTGCAAGCTGCTGCCATCCTCTCAATGATACAGCCAAGTTGTTGCTTAACACCAAAGTTTGCAAATGATCTAAGTGACTACTACTCCTCAATCCAGGTACCAAAGCATCTATACCCTCATCGTTGATTTCATTATTGGTGAGATGAAGTTTTCGTAACCGAGTAGCTGAACATCTTAATAATGTTGACAATGCCGTACATCCTTTAGTACTAAGGCTATTACCAATGATATCAAGATGCTTGAGATTGGAATGCATGCTCAATGCAGTGATGATATCCACTGATCCCTCATCGGATATATCGGAGCCTATTAATGCCACAGTTTTCAATGATTTGTGTTTGCTACTTCCAATTGCCAATGCAAGTAAACGTGATCCAACATCTCCTAAGTGACACTCAATTAACGTTAAGTCAATAAGGGTGGAACAATTTTCAAAGAATGGACCTAGCATTGAGAATACCCTGCCACCCAATGGATCTATACCTTCAAAGTTTAATTCTCTAATTGATTTGTTGTTGTTTACGCCCTTGAAAAATGGCTCGAGAACATCACTAACATTTGCACCAGAAGTTGGCGTAAAATCCGATAAGCTCAACTGCCTTAATTGATCATTTTTACCAATAAAATATCCCAACCATCCCATATCATGTGCACACTCAGGAACATAGTCCTCACAGGCTTCCCCATCTTGATCATGCAGCTTTTGTATATACAACGCATCATCGTCAGGATTGTTTCTTTTCATACGACGAAGGATAATTCTATTGTTATCATTTGTTGCAATATCTTCTATGTTGATACTATCAGCTTGTGCATCGTACATTTGTATTGTATTCATAGTGCTTTTATTGATTTACTAATTTGATGGTCGGTGCATGTAAAAAAAATTTATTGATACAATATATAAAGTGGTTAAGTAAAATAAGCTATTGTTATAATACAAAATGCCACCGAATATCTCTACTATGTTCATTTGTATGTCTAATGAATATCCCGTCTATGAAACCCTTTCGTATTAACCTCTATGAACTCTTCTAATTATGTAAACAGCCCAACAAAATAAATGATGATGTGCCAAATAATTTTCTATCAAGTAAACTCACCTATACCTTTCAGAATTGCAACAACATATATAGAACACCTAGCTAAAGATGTGTAGTGGCTTGCCTTCACAGAGATGTAGCAGTAGAGACAAAATAATAAGCCTACGTATATTAGGTAATCGTCTTATTGTTGCCTCATACGTGGGAATAAAAAAGCGTTATATCTTGACTGAGAGGCGCGAAGCGGTGCATAACTAAACACGGCAACATACATCAGTTAATACTCCATTGCCCATATACAAGCAGATATTCTATACACCAAACACACCTTGAGGAGTTATGAGCGATCCAACACCAATCTGCAATTATTGGTTTATCAAACAAGGTGTACCAAACACATTCCTTGAATATGACGATGTAAGGGAGCATACTATCTCGATCAAAATGCACAAAAGTTACATTGGAAGATTCATAAAAAGTGTTGCCAACCAAATGATAATACATTCGAAGGGCTTATCAAATACTATTGAACTTTATGATGTTATGAAAAGGTTACGTACATTAATGGATGAATATCAATTGCATACTAGACGTGGGATTATCTTCCATTCATCTAATATGATGTTTAATGTAGTTGCCTCTCCTCATATGGCAAATCTATTACTCAGTGACGAGGAGGATTTACTTAGTGAGAAGAATAGATTCATCAAGCAACATCTTCTAGAAAAGTATAATGGTCGACCATTGAGGAGTTTGTTGAGGATTTGGAAGATGAGAAAGAAAGGGAGGAAGTACGGCAATTAGTTGCACAGTATGATCGCTTGGATTCTACATGGGGACAACCATCATCAATGAGCTATTGTTACCTTTATTTCAATCTAATTGTGGCATGTGCAGTTCGTGGAAATGTGTCCGATTGTTCTATACATGACGGGTGTGGTGTGTTAAGAGGAGGCGATCCACATAAGAAGTCTCCCGAAAGTCCTCTGGCAGTAGCAGCTCTTCGTAGGGCTATGGAGCTGTGGACTGATCGATTAGTGTCATCGTCGTGTGGTGATGCTATGGCACCAGCAGCATCTTTAGCTTTAACTGCAACTGAAACGTATCAGAGTGGCAGGTCTCTTCTCTGCGGGAAACACGAGCTTGTACCTGGTCTGGCAATTGATAAATTGGTTATTACTTGCTTGTCCGAGTTACTTGAAGCAGCTGGTAGTGCTCAGTATTCAGTGAAACTTTTGGAAAGGGTTGGTAAAATAGTTATGGTAAATTTTGACAAACTTTCCAGCATTGTTGACTTGGTTGAAGATGGTCGCCCTAAAATTCCCGAGCCATGGAAGGACTTACCTATTGAACGACGTGCCAGACTTGCCTTCGTGGAGATAAGGATCATAAAAGAATGAGTGCAATTTGGAGTAGGATTGAGAGTAGCTAATATCTCTAGATGCTAGTAAGTTATTGGTTGTTCACTACTGTTACCTCATACCTAGCTTTCTTCTTCTAATAGTCCTGCCGGGGAACCCTCTTAAGTCAGGTGTCGACAAACAGGCATCACATCATTTACGGACCAGGGTTTGGTGCGTTGAATCCGCCACCGTCACTACCTTGTTCATTCTTTTGCTGCTGATCTCCTTGCCCCTGGTCATTCCCATCCTCCTTCTTCTCTCCTTCGTCTCTGGTGGCAACGACTCTTGAATCGACAATCACCACCGGATACAACAATAATGCACCCCTATCATAATCTACGGGAACTCTACCCAAATCAGATAATATCTCCATACCACCAACTAATCTACCAAAGCATGGATCAGCCTCCTCATGTAAATCATGATGAGTCTGACCCCCCGGACCATGATTTACCGAGTTATTAATCTTGTTAATGTAAAAGTCCGGCCCACCCGGCCGACCAGCAAATCCGACTGTATACTTGTCATGTGGAAATTCATCATTATACTCTTGGAATGGCATTTTATCTAATCTCGAATTAACAAATCTGTTCAATAACTCAGGAACGTTGGCATCATACTTTCCATTATTGGAGAATCGATGAGGACCCGCTTGGAGTATATGCATGGCATTAATAACGAATGAACAACCGTTCCATAATTTGTGATGTACTTGTTGCATGAAGAGATTTACGGCAATTGGCATTAGGGATAGTGGGGCCATTTCGATTCGAAATGTACCACGGACACGTGGCCAATCATCGGCTAATTCCAGCTCTTCCTTGTATTGTGGATATTCAATTTCTAATTCAACAGTGTGTGGTCCTTCACCGAACCATTCCACAGCCTCCCGTCTACTTTCCCTCTCCAACTTGGCAACTAACACGTCAATCTTATCCCATAACGCATTTTCCCTATCATCCACGTATTCTTCATAGTCGTCTGTGTGTGTAGTATATTCAATATTGCAGAGTACAAAATTAGTTGAAAAGAAAGTGGGAGTTTTTGACAATGTTCATATCATGTGTTCAAATATCAGCCCAACAACACAACATACAAATCACACAAAGTAAAACGTACCAATACTTTCCATACTTTCCAAAGTCCGTTTCTGAACAACAGCAGCCCCCGGTCCACCCGGTACAATCTGACTACCACTACCCTTCCCATGTGCCTTCACAAATTCCTCCTTCAATCTCTTACCCTCATTTTGTGCAGTAACTAATGCTTCCTTCATTTTTGAAATTTGTGTCTGATATCCAGGTATTTGTTTAGTTTTTAAATGATCAATTTCGGATAATTGTGATTTAATATCGGTGTTTAGTGATCCGTTACGGCCTTTCCACTTTGAGTTTTGAGCTTGTAATTCAGAGAGAGTTGTTGCCAGTTGTGCTAATTCACGTGCTGCATCTTCTTCATTAGAATTATTATCTTCGTCGTCTTCATCACGTTCATCTTCATATGCCAATTCAGGCTGTTCTTTCTGTTTAAACCGTTCATGATGTTTAATACGTTTATTAACTATATTCAACTCATGCTGTGTCCTACTAATAGCTCGTTTATAATGCATTGTCATACCACTTAATGCTAGTAGTACAATGATACATATTGATACTATTAATGTTGGAAATGAAGTAGCTGGCGATTTGTTACCTTTAATTGTTGATCCGATTGATTTCTTATCCCATACGTTGTTGGTATTGCGGTTATTAAAGTTGTTGTTGGGCTGATTTGATGGTGCACCATAATTATTTTGTCCATATCCACTATTACCTCCATAACCACCGCCGCCGTATTGATTGTTAGGAGCCTTCTTAATAGCACCTCCACCACTCGAGGTACCAAATCCAAACATACCCCTACTTTGTGGCTTTTGTTTGGATGTTGTTGAAGGTTTGCCGTAGGGATCATAATCATCATTCGCTGATGACATGACCATTGGTGAGTTGCCACTTCCGTATTGTGAGGATGATTCACCTGATCCGGATGATGGACGTTGTTGTCTATTAGGACGTGATCGTAGCATTATTGTATTGTATGTTTATTAATTAGGTATGATTATTAGCAATAGAGATA
>Ga0214477_101450_pt1 | contig 11315 bp, 6 predicted proteins | sample M1_20Mar14CPVII9_FD_165058 | JGI IMG/M metagenome (GOLD analysis project Ga0214477, IMG submission 165058) | Marine eukaryotic communities from Monterey Bay, California, United States - M1_20Mar14CPVII9sort6BwellC16 | ecosystem: Environmental > Aquatic > Marine > Unclassified | place: USA...
AGATCGTGTCGTGAATCGAGCGACTTTTGCGGGTAAACAGCATGAAAATAATATCGAACATTAAAAAAATCAGCGAGGCTGCCCAGAGTACCGATTGAAAGAGGGGGGCGGTTGCACCCGCGTCTGGGATAATCAGCCCAACCGAAATGAAAATCCACGGAAACTGCATTCTTAACAAGCTACGCAGGGCAATGCGACTTCCGCGTGGTGCGAGTCCATGTTGATTAACAACGCGAAGATGCATCAGGTTCCGTCCAATCGATTGTCGCCAGAAATAGATTGAGCAGGTGTAGGCAAGTAGAGGTAGGAACTTGAGAGCTTCTAGTAGGAATGACATTCCCGGACGCTCGCCACCGAACAACTGGGAATTCGACATCAAAGCAACTTCCAGTGTGATCGCAAGTGAGAAAACGGTTGCTGTATCAATGGCAGCTGCAATCAACCGAGGGAAAAACCTAGCGGAGATTTTCGAACCCGGTTGTACCGCTTTAACTTCATCAAGTAGGTCGTCATAGGATTTGTGGCGGTCTGCTGGATCTTTGGAGAGCATTTTCTTAAGGATCGCTCGCCATGCTTCGGGGATGTGCTGGGGCCAGGGCGTTGGGAATTCAAGTTTTTTATTTTTATGTGCTTCTATCCAGTCAGGGATATGGGTTCCGTTGAGTGAGACAGGTAATTCACCAAAGGTCAATTCGTAAAAGGTCACCCCTAAGGCATAAATGTCTGATTGTATTGAAGGAAGTTCACCGTTTAGGAGCTCGGGAGAAATATAGTTTGGAGTACCCCCCGAAAGGCGATCAGAATTGCTGGATGCACTTCGCGCCATTCCAAAATCTGAAAGCTTGGCGGTGCCGTCTTTCGAGATCAATAAGTTAGATGGTTTGATGTCGCCGTGGATGATATCCAATTCGAAGGCGTAATCGAGAGCAGTGACAATATCCAGGGCGACGCGAGCTAAATCAGTAAATGGCATGGACTGTGTTTCAGTCCGCTGGCTTAGAGGTTCTCCATTTACGAGTTCCATCGCGAGGAAAGGTGTTTCGTTTTGCTGACCAACGTAGTAGATCGTAACGATGTTAGGGTGGGTGAATCTCGCCTGAGAGATGGCTTCCTGCTGTAATTTTTCAACCTCTTTGTCGGAGCTTGCGGCCCCTTCACCAATGCCCGATCGAAGTAATTTGACGGCGACGTATCTTTTTAATGAAGTGTCGAAGGCGCGGTAGATCTGCCCTACCCCGCCTTTTCCAAGTGGTGAAACAAGCTGGAAGTGCCCGAACATGGATCCACACAGATTTTCGGCATCAATTTGTTCTTCTGTATCGGCAGGTGGAACCACCGCAAAGCTATCGGAGTTCAAGCTTTTTTCGGTCGTTGAATCTGTTTGGTTATGTGTGACTTCGAGTGGTACCGTAACGCCGAGATCTTTGTCGAGTAACTTGGGGGAAACGTTTCGACCACAGCTCTGACACAGCCCTCCGATGTTAGGATTCAGAACGAGTTGGTTACCGCACGTGCAGTGATAGAGCACTGATCGTTGCGGCTGTTTGCTCGTGTCATCCTTGGGCATTATTGATGTCAGGTGATTTTGAAAGTTGGAGACCAGTGGAATCTCTACTGTAATCGTTGCTGTGGTCTCCGCGAACCTAGAATAGTGGAACGGAGAAATTAATTTAATAATTATTTCGCCGAGATGACGATGTTTCCTTCTTAACAAGATTTGTCCCCACCAAACGTTGGTGCCGTATTTAGCTATCCTGAGAAAACGGTAAACTCAAAGATCTAAATTACTGAACCAACGTCTGATTTTTTTGTCGTTTCTTTTTTATCCTCTCCAACTTTGCTGGAAGCTAACCATGAAATTGTCTGCTCTGATGTTGTCGAGGGAGTCGGTTGAAAAATCTGACGCCGGAGGTGAGCATGGCAAGTGCCTGTTAACGCCGGCCGAGTTAGAGCATGACGTCCTTGGGGTGGACGGAGTGTTGATCCGCGTGCTTTATAGTGCGTTAAATTACAAGGACGCTCTCGCGGCATCTGGGAATAGAGGCATCGTTCGAAAAGTCCCCTTGATTCCGGGGATTGATGCCGTTGGGACGGTGGTAGAGCCAAATGGTTCTGGTTTTGAAATTGGTGAGGAGGTGCTGATTGCCCATGCGAAATTTGGAACTTCACACCATGGCGGGTTTTCAAATTTGGCACGAGTTCCGGCGGATTGGTTGGTGAAATTGCCGGACGGATTGTCGGCGGTAGAGGCTGCAACTTGGGGGACTGCTGGATTTACAGCGGCTCAATCAGTTCGCCAATTGATAAATCACGGAGTCAGTCCGGATTCAGGTGAGATCTTAGTCACGGGGGCAACCGGCGGTGTGGGTGTGTTTGCTGTACAGTTGCTTGCAAAGCTTGGGTTTAGCGTGACGGCCTCGACGGGGAAACTTGATCGTTATGAGCAATTATTAAAATTGGGTGCGGAGAAAGTTGTGCCGCGAGAGGAGGTCGTAGATTTGTCAGATGCGCCACTATCCAAAAGTCGCTGGGCGGGGGTCGTCGATTGTGTTGGTGGGACCACACTTAATTCGGCCATTCGCGCAACACACGTTGGTGGGTGTGTTACTGCCTGTGGGTTGGTGGCGGGGCACGAACTTGGGTTGACTGTTTATCCGTTCATTCTCCGCGGCATTACTCTCTGTGGGATCGATAGCGCAAACGTCTCTCAAACATATCGACAGAAATTGTGGGATGTCATCGGTTCCGATTGGCATCTGGATGTACGAGGTGTGAGCGAAGAAATTGCGCTGCATCAACTGCCCGTTCAGATCGAGCAAATCTTTCAAGGCTCGGTTTTCGGAAGAATTGTCGTGCGAATGCCTGAGTGAGTTCTTGGCGGCTAAGTCGGCTATGGTACAACCTGAGGTTTGTGATTTAACTGCGACTCATTAATTTTGTTTACCTTAAACAGAAACTGTTGAACTCGACGTGGCAAAAACAATTCAACTTCGAAACGTGAGGGTCAACAACCTTAAAGAGGTAAGTGTTGAAATCCCGCATGGGCAATGGCTGTCCATTTGCGGATTGAGTGGTAGTGGTAAATCGAGTCTTGCTTTCGATACGCTTTACGCGGAAGGTCAGCGTCGTTACATCGAGAGTTTATCTCCGCACACACGTCAGTTCATGTTCCAATTGGATCGTCCCGATGCAGATGGGATTGATGGGATCCCTGCGGCAATTGCCGTTCGTCCGTCGAAGGGGAAGTTTGGGAAAAAAACAACGCTGGGGACCGCGTCTGAAATTACTGAATATTTGCGTTTGGCGTACGCGAAAATTGGTCATTTGATCTGTCCTGCATGTCGTCTGGCTGTGACGAGCTACAATCCGCAATCCGTGGCGGATTCCATCGCGTCGATTGAGAGTGGTGTTCGTTTTCAGATCGTCTACCCCGTCAATCCAGACGTGGAGGTCCTTGAGTCTCTGGGGGAGGCGATGAGGGCCGGTTTCTCTCGCGCCATCGTAGGTGATGTGGTTGTTGAACTAACGCGAGCGGATCGCGAGGTAGCACAAACTGAGAGTTCGAAATCGGTCAAGATTATTGTCGATCGACTGAAATCTGGCGATACGGATGAGTCTCGCCTTCGGGAGTCCATTGAGTTGGCGTTTTACTGCGGCAGTGGAAATTGTGAAATTTGGTTTGAAACTCAGTGGCATCCAAGTTTGAAGAAACGCCTCGTTGACACCCGAACGTGGTATGTAAATTCCTATTCGCGGGATTCAGTTTGCGGTGGTTGTGCGAGGTCGTTTCCGCGACCGGAGCCAAGGTTGTTTAGTTTTCAGAATTCAGTTGGGGCTTGTCCGGAGTGTCAGGGCATCGGTTGTGCAAAAGATTTTCCTGATCAAGCATGCGCAAAATGTAATGGATTGCGGCTCAACGAAGATGCGCTCGCATTTTATGTTGGAGATAAGAATCTTGGCCAACTAGGGGATTTGACAGTCGATCAGACCATTGACTGGTTAGGGCAATTGTCACTTACGGAATTTCAACGAAAGTCTGTTGGTAATCTCATTGCTCAGGTTTCTGCAAGATTAAATTATCTTGCTCAAGTAGGGCTGGGGTATCTGAATTTGGATCGCTCACTTCGGTCGATGAGTTCCGGAGAGGTTCAGCGGGTCTCTCTTACCGCCGCCTTAAGTTCGACGCTGGTTGATCTGTTGTATGTTCTCGATGAACCGTCTTTGGGACTACATGCGTTTGATATCGACAAATTAGTGGAGGCCATCGAGCGTCTTCACCACAGAAACAATACCGTGGTGGTTGTCGATCATCAGCCGCGTGTAATTGAGTCGGCCGAGCGGATCATTGAGATCGGTCCGGGCGCAGGCCAAGCCGGTGGTGAAGTTGTATTCGATGGAACTCGTGAGGCGTTGCTCGAATCCGATGCGAGCCTGACTGGTCAGTTTTTGTCCGGAGTTCGAGGGGTTTCAAGTGGTGCTGAGAATCGGCGGTCTTCACGTGGGCGAATCAAGTTGGTTGGTGCCTGCGGTAATAATTTAAAGAACGTCCATGTCGAGTTTCCCCTCGGTTGTCTGTGCGTTGTGACTGGAGTGAGCGGTTCTGGGAAAAGCAGTCTGGTTCGGCAAACGCTTTATGCTGCCCTCTGTGATCGAAAACAAAAGTCTGTCGAAGATAGGTTGCCGTACACTGAGATTTTTGGTGACGGCCATGTGGATGAGGTTGTGCTGGTGGACGCATCGCCGATTGGGCGAACCGCCAGAAGTAATCCAGTTACCTACGTTAAGGCCTTTGATGATATTCGACGTACATTTGCGGAGACGGTTGATGCAAAAACTCGAAATATAAAGATGGGGCAATTTAGTTTTAACGTGAGTGGTGGCCGCTGCGACAAATGTGAAGGCGCTGGTCAATTAGTGATTGACATGCAGTTTTTGGGTGACCTGTCTGTTGTCTGTGATCAGTGTGCCGGACTAAGGTATCGTGACGAAGTTCTCTCAGTAAAGTATCGTGGGAGAAGTATCGCTGAAGTTTTAAATATGACGGTGCGTGAAGCATTTTCATTTTTTCGAGGACAGCCCAAAGTTCAAGCCAAACTGAAATCGCTGATTGATGTTGGGCTCGATTATATCTGCCTTGGTCAACCCGCACCTTCGCTCTCCTCTGGAGAAGCACAGCGGCTCAAGCTGGGGCATTATTTGAATGCGTCCAAATCGAAGCGGGTGTTGTTTGTCATGGAAGAACCAACCACTGGTTTGCATATGAGCGATATCAACCGCTTACTAGATTGTTTTGGTGCGTTACTTTCTGTCGGGCATTCGATGATTGTGGTTGAACACAATCTTAGCCTGATTAAAAATGCGGATTGGATTATCGACCTCGGGCCAGGTGCGGGTGACGCAGGGGGACAGGTTGTTGCTGAGGGGACTCCGGAAATGGTATCTAAGGTTTTAGCTTCCAAAACTGGTGCCTATCTTCAAGATGAGCTGTCTCGTGGTTAAGTTGTAGGTTGACTACGGTCTTACCTGGTAATGAAATAGGAATTTCCGATATTGGAAGTTCCCTGCCGAGCATACGTTAGGATAGGGGCAGGTTTTCCGAGGTCAGTTTTTAGCAAGAAAAGGCAACGAGGGGTTTTTCGTTTGAATCAAGATCAGAACAATATACCGCCAGTTGATCGCTATGCGAGGCAAATACGTTTTCCGGCGATCGGCGAATCAGGTCAGGCTGCGTTGAATGAGTCTACTGCCCTGATCGTTGGGTGCGGTGCACTTGGTTCGGTGATTGCCAATACCCTCGCGCGGGCGGGCGTGGGACACCTCAAAATTGTGGATCGGGATTTTCTCGAATTCAGCAATCTACAGCGGCAGGTGTTGTACGATGAGCAAGACGTCAAAAATGGCTTGCCCAAAGCGATTGCCGCGGCGAACAAACTTTCAAAAATAAATTCTGCGATTGAGGTTGAGCCTTTCGTTGTAGATGTCGATGCGTCGAATGTCGAATCTCTGTGCGAGGGCGTCGATGTTATACTAGATGGTTCGGATAATTTTGAGATCCGTTTTTTACTCAATGATGTTGCGGTAAAGGATTCCATCCCGTGGGTCTATGGTGGTTGCCTTGGGGCGGACGGTCAGACAATGACAGTGTTGCCCGGCGAGACCGCATGTCTGAATTGCTTAATGCTGGATGGGCCTCCGCCACCGGGGACTTCTCCGACATGTGATTCGTTCGGCATTTTATCGCCCGTGATTAATTTGATTGCGTCACTACAGAGTATTGAAGCGATGAAGATCCTCTCGGGGAACCGTGCCTCGATCAGCCGTTATTTGACTGTAGCGTCGTTGTGGGAGAGCGAAATTCGCCAGATGGATGTTTCAGGGTTGCGAGATAAAGTCGATTGTCCAACCTGTCGGCGAGCTGATTTCAGCTGGCTGTCGGGAGACCGGGAATCTCACTCTGCGGTTCTGTGCGGTAGGGATGCCGTGCAGGTCAGTTTCCCCGGTCGTGATCAAATTTCCTTGGCTCAGTTGGCGGGGAGATTGGAATCGCTGGGGCGGGTTGAAGCTAATGAATTTCTGCTGCGATTTCACGTGGATCAATATGTGCTTACTGTTTTTCCTGACGGGAGAGCGATTATTTCAGGTACAGAAGACTTGTCGTTAGCGAGGAAACTCTACACGCAGTATCTGGGCAGTTAAAGATCGGCTGCTCAAAGGTGCGCCCGCAGTGGTCTTCCGCGACTTTAATGTTTCCATAATGAGGCATCCGCTGGAGGCGAATTGCGTTCGATTTAATATCTGTCAAAGACTAATCGAGTGCGGGCAGTGGTTAGGCGGCCGAAGAACAGATTTCGACCAGATGCCCGTCCGGATCGTAGATGTAGACCTGTTTCGCACCATCTGGGCGTGATTTCGGGCCATCTCCGATTTTCAATCCAAGGTTGTTGATTGAGTCCATCGCGTCGTCAAAATTGTCGACGGTAAATGCGAAGTGGTGACCTCTTGAAATGCTTTTTACGTGGCGTTCACCCCAGCCCGCGAGTCCAGCTAGTTCACCCGAGCAAGTCGCGTGAATCTGGACGGCGCCGATTTGGAACCATGCTCCCGGGAAGTCAAAGTCAGGCCGTTTCGACTCCGTCATCCCTAAAAAGTCGACATAAAATTTACGTGTTGCTGCCAGATCGTCGACGATTAACGTGATGTGGTCAAAACTGGTCACGGCGAGCGAATTTTCTGTCTTCATCGATGGGCACCTCGGTTGGGTTGTTAAGATGACTATAGCAGTTCAGCCGATTGGCACCAAATTGCGAACAGCGAAATACAACAGCGAAATACAAAACAAAAAACACGCCTGGAGGATATCCTCGAAGGCGTGTCTTGTTTGAAATCAGTTGCTCGACTTACGTGCTTACCTGAACATTTCTAAGCCAAGTGACAGGCCATGGAAGAACATGTCATCCGAGTCGCTAGTGTCCGAGCCGGTTGTTGGGTTGATTGTTACAGGGATGTTGTCAGCGGTCGATGCAACCTCGCCAAGCCAAAAGGCGTTGTAACCGAAGCGGAGTCTTGATCGTTTGCCAAGTTTGTAGTGCCCGTTTAATCCAAGCTCAATTGTCCCAGAAAACGCCGTGTTAGTGTCTGTTAAGTCGAGGAATTGAGCTCCAGCATTATTCAGTTTGGTTTTGACTCGGTTCGGGTTGGCGTAGACGCCGAACTTACCAATCGTGGACCAGGAGAGGCGATAGCCAACATCGTAAAACAATTCGTAGCCTAAATGGCCGCCGAGTAAATTGTTCTGGGTCGACAGCTCAAAATCTCCGGTCTCGCCCGCGAGATTTTGACTTGAAATTTGGTATTCATCCTGAATGTAGATGTATCGAAGGCCAACAAAGGTTCGCACGACATCCCAGCCCCAGTCGTTTCGGTTGTATTCAATACTCTGGAACATTGTTGATTTACTTTGCGACTGCTCCGTTGCGTTGCGGAAGGCAGTTGTTTCGATTGCAAATGCTCCTGTGCTTGGGAAACCGACAGAAATGCGTCCGAGGGGATCCGTGTGAGAAGCTGACTCAGACAACTCGGCAGAGCCGAAATATGATAATTCATCGCCGTTGGCGGCGTCTTCTCGGCGGCCGATTGTCACCCGTGCACCAAAGAGGTTGTTTTCAAAATTGTTCAAACCGCCAAAGTTGGATATCGCGATGGTTCCATCATAACGGTCAAGATGGATTGCGTCGAAAATAAAGTATTTGCGTGCGGAAGAGACGGAGCCACTGTTCCCGAATCTCGCTGCCACTGTGCCGCTATCGAAGCAACCGCCAGAGCCACATGATTGACAACCAGCATAGTCTGCTTCGGCGGTAATCATGACGCCGCATTCAGGGCAGCCGGCACCACTGCATCCCAAGCAGTCGTCTATAGCGCTTGTGATTCTGGACTGTTCCCCCGGAAGGGTATTGAAATAGGTCGGCGTTGCTTTCGTTTGTCGCGCTACACGGGTGGGTGCAGGAGCGGTAACCGGTGGGGTCGCGGCGATTGTCTTGTAGTTTTCTTCGAGGAGCGTTGGCGAGGTCGGTCGAACAACAGGCAAAGCAATAGGTGTTTGCAAGGATTCGGGTAAAGTCTCCGGCAACACTTCCGGCGACGGTGTCTGTTCGGCAGTGATTGCCAATGCCTTTGGAGGAGCAATTGGTGCGGGCTCTGCTACCATTAAATCCCTCGATGGCGGAACAGGAACGCTCTGTGGTGAGATCGCTGGTGCAAGTGGTGGAAGGACACTGCCCTGTACGATTGCCGGCAATGGTTGGCTCGATGAGTTCGGGACAACGCTAGGTGCGTTTTTGACCGGGGCGGTTACGTCTTCGCTTGGTTTTACAATTTCGACGACGTTGTTTGCTTCGCCTTGGACAATTTCAGGAACAAAAGCTTGTGGGGTGGTGTTGAGCTCTGAAAGGCTCTGACCGGTAACAATTGGTGGGTAGGATTTTTCAACTACGATGACCGGCTCTTGTTTCGGAGTTGCGTAAAGTGCCACTCCAGCTTTCGATAGTGTGTTCGATGCCTGACCGGGATTCCACTTTGCAGCCTGTGAAATCTCTTCGCGAGAAGTATCTTTAGTTTGTTCTGCTTTCTCACCGACGTTTGGATTTTCGGTAATTTGACTCGCGGTATTGGGCTCTACTTTTTCTATCTTCCTAAGTTCGGTATCAACGGGTGGCAAAACAGCTGGTTTCGCTTCGTTCGTATCAACGGTCAGCTTCGGACTTTCAACTGGTTCTACAAAAGCTCTTGGTAAAGGTTGCTCGCTGAGTTTGGCAGTCTCGACGATCTCGGGAGCGGTTGTTACCTCGGGTGCAATTGCGATTGGCAAATCAATCGTCGGCGGAGCGACTTGAGGGGGTTCTGCTACGCTAATTTGAAGAGGAACTTCTGGTGCAGTAACGGCAGCGGGGACAGCTACCTCTACATCGACAGCCGTCTCCATTTCGGTTTCAGCTAAGGTTGGTTGTGGAGCTGGGATTTCCATCAAGATTAAATCCGATGGAACGCGAGGTGCCCCGACAGCGTTCTCTGGACTCTCGTTGGTTGTTTCTTCAGCGAGCTCTGCTGTAGGAACAAGAGGAGCGAGAGGAGAGAGAGGCATTGCGTTTGGAATTGGTAGTGCTGAATTTGGTGTGGCTTCTGGCACTGAGAACGCATCGTTCGCTCCAGCAATAACGATGGGTGGAAGTTGGAGTACCTGCGGCTCTACTGCGGGGGCTGGGACTGGTTTGGTATAAACCGCTTCGCCCTGAACAATCGGCGGAGCGACGAAAATGGGAGGCGCGAAATTTGGGGTAGGTTCGGTCTCTCCAGTGACGATCGGTGGCAAAAGAGTACTTTCGCTTTGCTTGGGAACCGGAGCAGCTGCACGGATGGCACCAAATGCATTGCTTGGCGCAATGTCGATGGGACGAACGATTTCGATCCCATTCGATTTTGTTTCGTCAAGTTGTTCAGTATCTTGCAATGCGAAACACGGCGCGATGGCTGGACCTGAAATTGTTGCCAGGATGGCAAGCATTTTAATCTTGAAGTTTTGATTCATCTGTCAATCGACACCCATAGAGTCATGATTGGACATTAAACATTCATGCCCAATCATGTTTTCGGCTTACCAGTTTGGTAACCTTTGCCGATTTTGAGGATTTTTCTACATATAACGAAAGTACCGATTTTGAGATCCGCTTGAGAACAAGAGTTAAGAAGCGGTGAATAGGTTGTTGATTTCAATTGGGATTTTCAACGTTTCCGGTCAAATGAGCTGCCGTTTACTCACTTTTTCGCTAGCAGAGAGTTGAGCTGCGGTCCTGCGAACCCTCTTCCTCCGGCGTGGGGTGAAGCGAGTTGGGGCAGTTTGGGGCGATTAGGTCGATGCGGAATTGGTGGTATTCGTTGATAAAATGGTGCCAATGAAGTGGGGCATTAGACTACGATAGGAAGGTCGCTCTAATCTCGAGCCTACCTTGATTGGGTTGAGAGAATACGCGGGCGACGAGACTCGTTAATCCTGTGGTTTGGTCTAACGGCTGAATTTTCCGCCCGGCAAAGGGCGTCTATTTATTGGCTCCTCGAAACTATTTGTCGCTATGAATTTTTTATTGTTTCATCTTAAACGCCTAGCATGGGCTCCCATCGCAGCGGTCATGGGTGTGGTGGACTGGTTCCGAAGCACGTTGGGATCTTCGATTGGAAACCGCGCCTTTTTAATGGGGATGCCAGCGTTTTTGTTAGCACTTTTTGGACTCAGTGCATTGCTGTGGGCTCGCATTGGAGTCGAGGATTCGCTGGAGGACCGATATCTAAGTGAATTGAAAAGGCGTGATGATCGCAAGTCAATTTTAGTGGATGAGTTACGACGTGAAATCCAAATGATGCAGGCTTCCCAGCAAATAGGTTCCAAGAATTCTGCGTCGGGTAGTCTGTTGGCGAGCGACGATCCGCGGAGTTTGGAATTGGAATCTTTGCGAAATGGGCAAGGAATCGTTTTACAAAAGTTAATTGAATTAAACCCTGACGAGCCGGATTACTTATTTCGGTTTGGCATGCTGTCCTTCGAGAAGGTCAACAGTCAGGGCGGACGTCCGGGCCTCGGTCGCTGCCTGGCATTGTTGAATTTAGCGTCTCCGCTTGACAAGCCGGGTTATGTAAAAGGTCATCTATGGCTTGCCAATTACTACATGGCTGCCAAGGTAAAAACTCGCTCCGATGCGGTTAGAAATTTGCAGCTTGCGGCTGCCCATGCTAGGCGTTTAAGATGAAACAATAAAAAATTCATA
>Ga0214477_101451_pt1 | contig 11311 bp, 11 predicted proteins | sample M1_20Mar14CPVII9_FD_165058 | JGI IMG/M metagenome (GOLD analysis project Ga0214477, IMG submission 165058) | Marine eukaryotic communities from Monterey Bay, California, United States - M1_20Mar14CPVII9sort6BwellC16 | ecosystem: Environmental > Aquatic > Marine > Unclassified | place: USA...
TTAGAGACAACCACAAAAAGCGGACAGTTGGGGTTGCACTCACTGAACTCTATAGTTATGTATGCCCATTGAAAGACGAGAGTTGTGCCAAGTCTTGGCATATGGCTATGGAAGATGTCAAAATGACCTGGGCAATCTTTCTTTACTATGTCACAAGCGTATCATATAACGAGATCAAGTGGAAGAACGATTCCAAAGTCAAACGGAAATCCATGATTCCTGCATACAAAACATACGAGAGATCTGTACAGAAAAGAAAGTTCAATGGTTGTTGAATTTATCTAACTTCTGTCACTGCTCCAGGATCAGGATTAATTGTACAGCCGTGTAGGCAAGTTGGTATTTACTTTAGCTAGCTTGCAATAGTGTTAACTACTCCTAGTAGAGATTGTTTCTGTTATGCTTTAATAATAAGGCCGTTCCATACACCTAACACGGGTAAACTGCTCCCGCCTAAGCGGACTCAGGGTATTGAATCCCTCACCCATTTTAGTACTAGTATGTCCATAGCTAAAGACGTACTGTGTGATTGTTGAGCACAACTTGTGCTTATCATTTTGTAGACTTTCAATGAATGTCCTTGCACTCTTGTTATGGCCATACTTACTGCACGACAGCGCCTCATTGATCTTTGCATCAAGTTCAGACTCTGAACTAAATACATCGTAGATCAATGCACATTCATATCGTCTTTGTATTGATTAGATAAACCTTCTAAACCTTTCACTGATGAGTAAATGTCATTACTTTTATGCTTACTACAAAGACAGTGTCTTTTCTTCAGCTCAGTAGCCACCTTGTCTGCCCAAGCAGCATTGTTGGTGAAGATTGATCCACCATAGCTATAGTAGCAATAACTACACACCGTCAATCTCAGTAACCTATGTAAAAAGCATTTGAATTGAGTATAGAGAGTATAGAAATAGAAAAAGAGACGTACACATACACTTACCTCAACCTGTGATACCTCGTTTTCTTCTAAGTCATTTGATAACCTAGCATCGTCACTATCAACTTCGTCTATGTCACTTGACGAGATGTTATACCCAACAAGCGTCCTGCTTCAGTATATCATATGAATTCTCATGAGAAAATAACCCAAAACCTGCAAGTTTAGACTTTCCAAGACAATCCTTCACTACACATGGTACATTTACAAATGATACCACTCATCTATCGTCCTACAAAAACTTGATCTCTTCATCCCACTTAAATCCCATGCCCTCTCAACCTTATAAACAAGTATATGATAGGCATCAAATGTTCAATCATTGGTTATTACTTCTGGCTGACATCAAGGCCGAGCCGGCAGGCAGTTTTCACTGGGACCGTGGAAGATGAATATGTAGACCTCTTCCTTCATAAAGTTAATGGATGGTTTGTATGGCATTAATGAATATGAGTCTTCCTTCCTTCTTCTTATAAGTAGGCAGGTAGTAGTTGTATCGCCAAACAGCAAAGGCGGCGGTCTCTTCATTGCAACCACTCTGGGGGTAATAGACTGAGAAGACTATCATATAATATAGTATGCTTTTAATCTTCAATCATATTGGATGTGGTTGGATATAATAAGTTTATAGTATTGACTGTTTAGTACGATACGACTGCAAATTACAAGAAGTAGAAGAAGCTGCTAAACATAACTTTAAGTATACACAAACTTACAAAATTACCAACCACCATTCCTAGAATCACTCATCAACATCACTCCCATCACTTTCATCATTGTTATCATCATAATTATCACTGTCAGAATCTGCTGAATCTTCACATTCACCATCCGTGTACTCAGGGTAATAATAATTAGATGTAATTGTTGCATTCGTCCCCCTACTCATCTTTGACACATCATCAACAACGTGTACAACTCCACTAGATCGGTAATGATGAAAATCACCACATATGCCGTCAACAACAACACCATTATCAATATATTTAATCTAATTGGTGACATACTTGTCAATTATCATATTGTGAACAGTATGCGGTGATATATTGCGCCGCACCATTTCTCCATATCTTAAGTAATGTCAATATCTCCTATGACGATTTAATTTCATCAATGCATTATGGATCAAATGACATTTAATATCAAATATTAGCCTGAGAAACGATATATCTCTTTCAGGTGAGAAGAAAGGGAATACTGGATATTTATTGTCTAGACAAAATACGTTAGAACCTAGACGTGCCATGGCACATTTGTATCTAATACTGATGCCTTGGTAGTCATATGATCCTCGGGGGCGTATTATATTGATAAGATCCATCTCATTAGCAACATCATCAAGATTCTTCCTAGCTTCTTTGTCAATAAGAGCTAAATACTCTAGTGACATCTCATTAAAGATGGACGGTCTAAGTTGTGTTCGATATTCATAAGTCTTGTCTTGACAAGGAATGTTCCAGAGTTCACCAAACATGAAGTACCACAAATGGGCATGCTGAAGTTACATATTGCTTCACGAGGCATTTTTTTTTAGGCTACATGATCAGGTAAGAATGTGAGCTGTTTATATTTACAAAAGAAGTAAACAAGCATATCTCACCATCACGACAATCAAATTAATATTCGCATCTTCGGGTGGATAAGATTTGAATCGAATTCTCATACCATCACTGGTGTTCAATCTGAATTGTCTTTTAGTATAACTGGGAATCTAGTTAGTTTATCATTCCTATACTACTTCTATACTCGCGCCTTGACACTAGTTACTGTCGCATATAATGAGAGCCCTAATCAATCCTCCTAGTTGCACACCTAACCAATGTATTCAATAGATCATGGGGATGAACCTGATATACCAATGCTTAATCTTACCTGAGTCAATTCAATGCAACCCACCAAGTTCCATCCAACTGGCGCCTCAATGGTAATGGCTTCCACACCACCGCGATACCCCTCCCCCTCGCTGCCGTTTATAAGCCTTCATTTGTTGTTATATTGAGTAGAGCATTAAGCCCATAAACATTTTAGATGCCTCAACAATAACTAATCAACTCCACAGTAGAGATATCTTGGGGGTCATTGGTGGTAGTTGCATGTGTGATTTGCAATGATAGATGAATGTGTAGGGAAAGAAAATTTATGTCAGACTATATCGATGGCAAGTTATAAGTAATATAAGTAGTGCAGGCAATATTAGATTTTTCGACTCACCTCTGGGATAGCTCAATACTATTGACCCGGTCGTTCCTCCCCTCAATCCACCTCTTCTTCCTATATTTACCTATAGGGGCGATGTTGACGTCTCCAGCCATTATCTATTACTGCGTCTAGAGGGCAGTGTAGCGACAATGTTAAGTTTTGAGTTGTTTTGTCGAGCCTTGAAAAATTATGGGAAAAGTGAACGAGAGTTGTTAGTGAGTTTACTGCGAGGAGGGTTTTGTGTAAAGCCACGGAGTTTACTCGGACAGAATCTTCGAAAATGCCAATTGAATTGAGTCTTAAGCTGTCTTAAAGTAGTCTTTTTTTCCTGCTTTTTCTTTATTTTTTTCGCTAGCTCATTCCCATTTTCAATTTTTTGCGCGCACTTGGCATTTTAAAATTTCTAGTCACAAACATAGCACTCACTCACCAAACAACTCAAACTAACATGGCTTTATGGGAAGAAAGGACTGTTAAGCTGTCTCTATCAAAGCTTACTGAGGTGCTCCAGATAGCCGACTGCTAAATGACGTCTTGAACGAATTCGTTCAGAATCCGTGTCATGGGACAAATCATTATAAACTTGACACTCCATCGTTATGTCAATGAGCAGGAACAGTTGATTGCTGCAAATGCAAATCATGAGTTTGACTATACACCAGCAAATCTTAGATTTGATGATCAAGCTTTCGTATATCAGGCCTTCAATAGGGCACTTCATGCCAATCCTAATAAGATAACCTGGGAATCTCGTTTCGATCCATAGAGAGATAACTGATGAAATCATCCAACGTAGATCTCTTCCATTTACAGATTGATACCAGATGGTATCATCCATATTTTTGTAGTACTCGACATGGCTCACAACCACATTTGCATCAGAATGAGAATAGTACAATGGTTGATGACTGACTTTACCAAGATTAGTAAGGTTCGCTGATAAGCCAGTTAGGATTTGATGTACATCTTGGCCAATGATCCAAGTGCGTACAAAGGCAGCAACTTCGAAACTACAATAAATTTGCAATGGCGTATCTTCCCAGGCACGACCTATGATTGTCTGAACACCAGTATCTCCACTAACAGAGTAAATAAGAATGTAAGTAGTCAGTTTCAGGGCATAGTATGAAATATCATTATCAGTACTGACCTCATGAGGTGTGCGGATTTTGGGCCGGTATCCATTTCACCCAAAAAAAAACCTAAGGCTCAACTGTATTTTCACTAACAAAAGCACTAACAAATCTGAAAAATGAAGGTCTTCCAATCGTCGAATTATAGATTTGGAGACATCCTATCCGATGCAGTTTTGCACGCTGATTCCGAATATGGTACTATCAGGCGGCTTTGACCAATAGGTAAAAAGTTATTCAGCATAAACTGATTTACTAAGTAGAAGTGCATAGTAAAATATGGCCATTTTTCAAAAGTGTATCTACACCTAGCCGTTCGGCATGTGAACTACAAATATATAGTAGAGGAGCCTTCTGCAATTTTAGGCCACTATTACATGTAGTTTTATTGCAATGGCCGATCATTGGACATTTTTTTGTATGAGGGCCACTGTATAAACTCTCATAAAAAGGATGCTGGGCCTTAGGTTTTTTTTTGAGTGGATACGGTATCCAAAAAATGGTTTTGAAACTAGCAAGGTAGTTAAGATACAAAAAATATACAGAGTACCTTTCTATGTTAAAAATACCGGTATCTTCGGCAGACCTCATACACACAGTTCCAGGTGGCAGTTTCTTAGTTGATTCAACAAATGATTTTAATGGCGAAGAGCATTTAAAGTCGATGATCGGTTTAGACTGTTGGATAGAGATGCTTTCCTGTTGGATAGAGATGCTTTCATTAGATTGTTGTAAGAATAGCAATTCAGATTTAATTGACTTGTTTGTGGTTGTATCTTGGAAAATGCATGCAAGTCACGAGGTGTTAGATAAGACAAAACATGATACAAGGAATCATCTGGCAGTGACAGGTCAGGATCCATTGGCGCTCTATTAGGTCGAGAATTGTAAATACAGCATCTATAATAACAACGAGGACAGTATAAGAACTTCATGGAGATAAGAAGAAAAAAAAGTTGGATATAGGGGAGAAGACAGGCACGAGGCAAGATCGGGACCAGCGCAAGAGCAAAAAGTTCAACCCTTTGTGAGTTGCATTGTCTTCATTTTGCATGTACTGTCTCTCTAATCTTCGCATGTGGTGCTCCTGTTCTGCCCCCTGCCTCGTCTTGCCCCCTCCTCTCGTGATAGAATAAGTATCAATCTATCATTTTATTGATTCATTTGATAATCATAACCAGTAATACTCTTCATTGATTATATTGATTCATTTGATAATCATAACCAGTAATACTCTTCATTGATTATATATATTTTAAATATATATATATATATATAATATATATATATCGCCCAGATGGAATCCAATGGCAGCATTATCCAAGGACGACCACCAAGGTTTGGAGAGTCAGCAGTAATTGAAACTCCTGGAGGGGAGACCATTCCGCTACAGTTTACAGATGGGCTTACACATCTAGACGTAGCAATCCCAACTGAGCAAGACATGAACGAGCTCAGGCAAATCACCTTGACACAAGATGATGAGTTAAGGGTCGAGTCGGCCGATATCGTACAGGCCTACTATGGAAGCAATGATGATAACAGGTCCATCAATGTAGATGATGATGGCAGTGGTTGAAATATGGATGGTAGGGGAGTGACAGAATCCCGTGCAGCGGATACCGAGATACGCATCCTATTCAACGGACATGTGTACCAGATTTTACCTGTTTACTGAATTTTGAAGAGAGCTTATAGTTTAGAAGAATAAGAAGAATAATAGACGTTGTCTAGTTATAATTTATATACTGCGTATTGTAATCTGTCTCTGGCGCTTGCTGGACTTAAGGATGATATTGAATTGTAAGACCATTCACTTGTTAAAGTATGAGAGCTGTTCAAAAATGCATAGAAACCAGTAATATTTTAAAAAGTATGACTACTAATAATTTACATGACCATTGAGTGACGAAACATTCAGGTTCATTCTATGTCTCTCAACTTGTCAACGATGAGGTAACTTTCAATCTTCATCATGGACATCATTGGAATTAATATTCTTACTCTTCACTCTTTTTTTCTGTGATTTCTTCTAACACATTTGTGCTTTCCATCAGCAAGTACCTCAACATCGGGAGAGGAGTGACCGAGGCTCCAAAATCATCTTCTGGATACACACTCCAACCCCCTCAAGTATCAGCAGACTTGCCGATTGCCGATGTCATTGCCGCTTCTATTCTAGATTATTGGCATCGATTCATAATCTGATGCATTTATTAATTATCTTGCAACCGTGTATTATGTTTCTGTTTCCGTTGTCATATTTTTTATAATATAGTAGTGATGTCTAGTACCAAACTTGTAGCTTGTAGCAATGGCAATGCAAAAATGCAATGGTGCTATGTATTAGGAGGGAGGGAATCAATCTTGTTGATTGTCATTGGTATAAAATCTTTTCTTTAGATACCCAAATAAAACTAATTCCTATGTCATAAGTCTTTCTCAAAAGCGAGAATGATTAAGATTTCGATAATTTTTCAAAATCACAACCTAACACACAACTCTCATAAATTAGACAACACCTCCTTTAAACTACTGCTACCAACTACCCACCACCCGTGAAAGTCAACGCTCTGTATTGGTTATGTCAGTGCTCAATAGCAGCGCCATGTTTATCTATCACGACGGAAACACCATCATTACACATTACAAGAAACATATAGTTATGTTTCAGTCCCCATTTTTATTTCATCATGAGATGTTGACTGCATCTTATAAACACCGCCACCACCGCCACCCTCTTTATTGTCACCTCCCAATATGAGGACTCTCACATTTTTTTTTCCATCAGCCGATTGACGACGATGTTTGTGTAGGTATCACCAGAGATAATAAGTGGTGGTTGGGCAGATAGGCCCTGCCGCCTCTCCACTATGATCTAGGTAAGTATTTCTACTGTCGATGGGGTATAATGTTATTGCAATTATTTTTGTATCTAAATAATATTTTATCCTGCTATTATCTCAATCTCATCGATGATGTGTTACCTGACATATTAGATGTGAGAAAGCCAAAGCATCAGAGACGATGATAACAGGCAGCATTACAAGGTACGTGTTATATCAGATAATTATATCATAATATTATTGCAATACATATTCTATCTTACTATTGTTTTACGTGTACTCTTTCTACTTTACTAAAGACTTTAGGGTGAATGACAAAGAAAGAGTTTGTTGGCAGTGGTTGGTAGAGAAAGTGAAAGACTTTGTTGACCGATGAATGTAGATGTTGTGGATGGCACCGGTATGGCGGTGGCAAAAGAGAGAGGTGGCATTGCAATAATTGCAATACATATTGCACAAGAGAGAGAGAGAGAGAGTTCACCGTTACTTTTAAGAGTTGTTGTGTAACAGCTATCGTACAATTCAAATAGCACAATTTAAATTTAAAGAAAATGAACAAGAAAACAATAAATGGATATTGTAATTCAATGGCTCTTACTTCTGAGAAACAAAAGCTCCGGACATTGAATTACAAGAGCCATCGCTTTCGTAATTCAATATCCCGGATATTGAGTTTCAGTGGTGTTGCAAACACAGGCCAACATACTAATTAAGCAATACGGGTTAATAGACATATCATGGTGTTGACGTGATTGTGGCGTACTGTCTCAACGGCGATTACCCTTGTAGACCGAACATCATGCAGACCGATTGCAGACCGACATTGCAAACAACTAAACCATCACATTATATGAGCGACTATAATAGTATCGTACCAATGGAGGTTAGAATGAATTGTAGAGTACATGTGGAGATGAGATGTATGTGTAATGGAGAGGTCTGCATGGCACAGAGCTTTGAAAACATACACTTAATACATTGCAACCACCATGAATATGCAACAACTAAGCAAGCAAAGAACAAGTCTGAGTTATCAACACAAGATATATAGTATGAGATGAGATGATAGTTGGGCGGGGGATATATGATACTATAAGTAGTAGCTTGAAGACACGTGTGTTGGAGTTGGGTATCATCAGTCATTTGATTTGCCATAATACAATAAGGAACGGTAGACGAGAACACTGTCTTTGTATTGGTATATACACCTGTGTTCATACATAATTATACATAGTTACTTGAACAACAAAATAGTATTCGTGATCAACCTTGGGGTACCATAATCTTAACATTTTTGATACTTTGATGACTCCTACTATCTCCGTAGTATAATGATACTGCCTCGTAAACATCATCACAGATGTAACCTTACTACCATTTTCAATACGTGTAAAAACTTAAATGATACTATTGTCGCTACTAATGTCGTCAGCAAGTCTTCCAACTTGTTTTAGATACCGATGATGTTTCCATTGAATATCACATCTTCTTCATTGCTAATCTCAAATCTCTCCTCCTTCGAATAAACTATAACAATCACCAAGTATCCCATGGAACTTGCAACCGGCTGCCGACCACACTTGATTGATGTCAGACCAACATGTGTTGAGCATCATCGCTTAAAATATAGTTAAATCGCCAAATTTATTCCCAACGAGTAAGCTCCTGCCTGGCCTGCCTCCTGGACTACTTTCTTGCTTTCGAGGGGTCGAGGGTGGGTGCTGGAGGGGTCCTCTAAGCTGTGTCCAAGATTGATTAAGTTCCATTACACATAAACCGATGAAGACTCTAATAACGTGGGTTAGAACTTCTCGTACATCCATTCCGGGGTAATTCCTTTTGGATATATCGAGGGATTGGGTGTCTGTATTTCTAAGGGGATCTCACATATTGGAGTAATGTCAAAACCCCTTAGTCCAGCCTTTATAGCAACATCCAACTGGATCCTGCATTGGGGATGTTGGCGATGACGGATTGCCAGCTGACACCCGGACATACAATGAGGACTGGTATGGAGGATCTTACCGCCAGTCTTCATCCCCATTGTATTAACCGCTGTCTAGAACTACCTAGTAGGCCAATCAGAGAGACGAGCATTGGCACACCGGTCTTGCAATTCTTCTTGTGTCCCAACCTTAACTGATGCGACCACTTAGAATGTAAAGTAAAACATTAGGTTATCTACTACTAACATTTAGATAATTCTACTAACATCAGGTTGGTGGATCACCCTTGTCACATATCATCGAGCCTATCACACAGTCCTTTTTTCTTACTCTGCACACGGCATCCAGAGGATCAACTGTTTTTATAAATCACCCGAAGATTCCCTCTCCTAATTGAAGGGGAAGAATAAGTAAAGCGTGCATTACTGTAGTCTGAAACATAATCGACAAATATTACGAGGGAGCCAACTACCTTTTGAGGCGGCTAATAAGGATGGAATCCCCGTCCCCTGCTCTTATATCCCCGCCCGCGACTAACGCCACCACGCCCCCCGCGTCCTCTGTAACCCCCTCGCCCCCCACCACGACCCCTACCTTGGTAGGCCCCTCCCAGTTGGGAATAATAATTTGGGTCATTGATACGTTTGGGAGTCACTTTTAACTGTCGTTCTTTGAAGATAGAGCCATCTAGTCTTAAGGCGTTGTCTACTGCTGTCCCAGTCTAGATCTTTGTGAGTGATGCATCTGGAAAAAGTAAAAATCATTATAAGCTTACCTGAAATTCCAAGTAGGCGAATCCTTCAAGTCAAGAAACCACAAGATGAGTTAAAAGAAAAACGAATACTAATTTCATTGACAATTTTCACCTTTGGGCCTTCCAGTAAATTTATCACAAACAATGGTCACGCGTTCAACTGTTCCGCATGATTCGAAGTGAGCAAGCAGTTCTTCGGGAGTTGAAGAATAATCAACTTGACCAACATAGATAGAGTGCCTATGCATCATTAGCGTAAAGAAGGCCGTGAGTCCAAGGGAATGCTAGGAAAGAATATTCAGGCAAATTTCTCACCCGTCTTTCTTCGATTTTTCAGTAGATGCCCCGGTAGCATTACCTTGCTTTCCTGAAGGTGTCGGCTCATTGGACGACGACCTCTGCCTCTCTAGATCCTCTGTTTCTTGTGCTATACGAGCGGCCTCAGCTTCCATTCGAACAATTTCAGCTTGTAGTTTTTCGAGATCTTCAACCTCATCCTCTTCTAAACTCTTTCCGTCCATGTTGGAAGAAATAAAGCAATTACTTTGCGTATCTGCGGCCTCTTGGAGCCAAATTCAACGTAGGACACTTGTAAATCTTAAACTAAGTAATATAGAGCAAATGTTGTGATGTACGGATTGCCATATATATTATATTAATGAGTTATGGTCGTTAACAAATTATTATATCCTATTTACCACCTACAATTTCCCCCTTCATTTCAATTCAGAAAGGTATTTAAAACAATAGGTCTAACATTACCTTACAAATTCTCCATTGCAGATTGTCAGAATCTGAGTAACTAACTTTTTTTGAGTACCACTACCTCTTTTGAACAGGAGCAATTTTAGGTATGGATCGGGTGTTTCAGTTTTCATTATCACGAGAAGTTATTGGTTGCCAAACGAATGCAGGATGAGATGTTTCAGATCAATACCGAGTATTCCCTTGAGGGAGGGGGGAGTTCTTTCCTTTATCCGTAGGAGAACCATTCTTATGCGGCACATGTTTATGATCTAATGCTATTGGTTATGTATTTAAAGTGCATAAGATAGAAGGGAGAGGTGAAGCTAGAGACTAGCCGCATAATAGGGGAATTAGAGAAGTGGAGATGCCATTGTGTTTAAACAATTGAGTATGATGACACTGAATACAGCAATTGATAGCGTTCATGACATATATCTATTTCATATATCTATAAGTATACATTCTATTCTTTAATCTAGTGGATCTATTCATTGAGGTTCGCGCACTTCTATCTTATCCTTTCCTATCCCCAATGTTGGAAGCGATTGTTAATTCCTATCTCAAGCTCTCTCTCTCTCAAGTGTTGTGTCGTTATGCAAGTCCACGCTAGCCCAAAGCACCGTCTCCTCTCCTATCTCCTTTCATCTTGATCGTGTTCTTCTAAGGGAGTTGCTGCCCGTGCTTATGATAGTTCTCTCTCCCAATTACAACACAACATTCATCTCTCCCCCAAATTA
>Ga0214477_101452_pt1 | contig 11304 bp, 10 predicted proteins | sample M1_20Mar14CPVII9_FD_165058 | JGI IMG/M metagenome (GOLD analysis project Ga0214477, IMG submission 165058) | Marine eukaryotic communities from Monterey Bay, California, United States - M1_20Mar14CPVII9sort6BwellC16 | ecosystem: Environmental > Aquatic > Marine > Unclassified | place: USA...
TATTTTGTTTTATGTCAGAAGAGATGTTAAAGGTGCAACTCTTGATGACTTCTGGGACACCCAAGAACGAGAAGGAGAAGGACTCACGGAAGAGGAGATGGCAAAGTTGGTAAAGAGCCGTGATTCACGATGTGTCATATCTTAGAAGTTTTTTTTACAATTTACAAGTGAAGATGTAGCATAGCAATCTCTTTTAATCTTTAGCTGGGTATCTACTAGGCACCCATTTTGTATGTACAATGCAAATGTTCTCTACTCAGAAGATAACGCCAAGAACGCCCAAACAAAAGTCGCTCAGTAATTGTACCACTGCGCTTCCTTCTCTTTTTCTACTCTGAACTTTACTACCTTTTCTTTTACTGCCAACTCGACTATCTGCTCTAGTTGATCCTTGTCTTTCCCCTTCTCCCCCACGAACCATTGCATGCCGTCTAAATCGCTGTTGCTTACTATCATCAATACTAATTTCATCATCTAAACCATGCCGCAATGTGTTGACGGGAAATAGAGCTAAGAAGTGATTACCAATCTTGCGTACTCTACGGGGTTCAACATCTGGGAATCGTGAATCTGCTGATAGTATATGTAGGGGTTCCTTCCTATCAAACTTTGGACTACCAAAGCATGCCATTCGACGTAATGTAAACTGATTTGACACTTTGATATTATTGTATGCTTCATTCATATTTGTTGTTGTTGAAGGAGTGGATGAAGGAGTTGCAACTTCTTCGGTTGGTATCAATTCATATATATGTATCGGTCGTTGCAAGTAATTACACAAAGCAACAATCTCAGGTCCTCCTCCCCAATAACTCTCCTTCCTCATTAATTCACAATATTCCTTATTTTCTAAATCAAACTGAGCAGCGGCCGCACTAAGCAGTTCTTGTGCTTCTAAATACTCCTCACCTTGTAGGAATAATCTTTTATGTCCATTATTTTGTACATTCTGTAATATATCCACTGCAGCATTACGTAATGCTAAACTTTTCGACCGTAATGTATTTATACATTCAAATGAATTCATTGGTAAATGATTATTATACTCGGCATAATATAAACAACTTGCTATAGAATGGAATAAACAATTCCCATCCCCGGGTACTTGACGACATGCGACCGGTATGTTTAATAATTTCATATATCGGTTATGATTTCTGGGGCCGTGCTTTCCACGTATGTTGGCAAGTATTTCCCATTCTCCTGGACATCTTGAGTAGTAATCATTTAGGAAACCATTGGAATTGATTTTAGGTGATGGATTCCATGGCGGGTGATAGCTTTCTTTATTTAGGGGAGATGATAATGATGATATGTCCGATGATGATGATGGATGTATTATATTACTATCTGTGTCAGTTGAGTATTGTGTGTAGCGATTGTTGGATCGGGGGATTGATGAGTGTGGTGGTTCTGCTGAAGTTATTATTATTAATGAAGATAGGGAAATCAACATCAAGGCAAGGAGAGAACTCATGATATAGTGTCTTCCTCTCGTGTATGTTGCTATTCGAGATGAATAGGGCTTGCTTTTTATCATCCTAATGTTGTTCTTTGTCAGAGTCGGAGGGAGATTATAAATTTGGTTAATTTGGTTGCCTTTGTTGGGGAGATTGGTACTTGGAATATAGAATAAATAATAACTGCCTACGCTTCAATGCAATAATATATGGTGGATAGGAATCTGTTGTTTGTTTGTTCGATATCTACGGCGCCAAACTGCTTGATTTGATTTTGATACGAGCTTCTACTAGAGTTCTGCCACGCGCGTGAATTTCGTGACGTGAAAGTCGTGAAACGTGACGTGATAGTCCTCACGTCACGAGAAGGCTTTTCACGGCCATCACTCGTGAAGCTTCACATACCATAGTAACCACTAATTAGTAAGAGATAAGTGACCACGTAGCCATCAATTATATCAGAAACAATGATGATTCATAATTTAATTAATTGGGGTATTATTATATAATATATTGAAATAATAGTAGGAACAAACCACAACCATGGCCCCCTCCTTAAAACAAGTAACAAAAGATGATGCACCAACTAACAATACTGATACTACTCAACCACCGGTGAAGAGGCAGAGGAAGGCATCAAAGAAAATGGCAGAGCATTTAAATTCTCCTAATCGGGGAAATATCGTATGGAAGCTCTACTCAACCGGTTATTGCATCATTCTTTGCAAATGCAAATAAAACAAAACCCCAATCAGAAGAAATGACTGCAACAAATGCTAAACAACAAAACAGTGATGATAACGAGTCACAGAAATCATCCAACAGTACTTCGGGTGCTGAATTATCACTTGAAGATCGTATTGCAAAATGCAAAATGTCTTGTGGGAAATATTCTACTACTCGATTATGCCAATACTTATCAAAAGCAGAATATATGAAGGTAACACGTGATATCCAATATCCTTTATACAGTGGGGATGAGGGTAGTGAAGACGAGTTCAGTAGTGATGATGACGATAGTTTAGATAAAGTCGCCAATAACATCCCTCATATGTCACCAAAGAATGGCGGCGGCATGCAAATTGTTGATAAAAGTGGTATTGGTAACGTTATTAGTCAGTTTGAAAATGATAAGAGCAGCAGCGGTAGCAGTAGTAGTAATAGTAGTGATTCTGAGGTGGAGAGTATTGAATCAGATAATGAGGATAAAAAGGCACCCGCTATTACAACCAAGAAGAAGAAGAAGAAGAAGATTGCACCTGTTGATACTGACAAAGTTGTTGGTAATCTCAACAAGGCCGCCCGATTTCTTAACCCGCATCCATCTACTGTGTTATCCAACGAATCAAAGAAGGGAGGGAATAAGTCACTTCCTAAAAAGAAATCACGTGCATCTGTTAAACATAGGAACGATATATTAAAGAAGAGTATGCAACGGTCAGTAGATAAGGGTGAGGTTGCTATGGAGATTTGTGTAGAAGTTGATAGTACTAAAGATTTGGAGGAAGACAAGTGGAAACTCATCACAGCAACTACGGCAACTGCAAGATGGTGGAAACACTTTAAGAAGATCAGTTATGCCCACCACAAACAATACCCAAATCATGCAATGTGCCTTATTTGCCTCAAAGCGGGTAAACCCTCGAAGGGGACCGTCAGCACCAAGAACGGCTCGACGGGTGGACTTAGTAGACATCTATCAGCTCATCACCTCAAGGAGTTTGATGCTCTTAATACACCCAGTGGAGGTATCAAGACGGCGACGGCCGCTACTTCTGATAGTGGTGGTCATATACTTGATCAGTTAGGTGCTATTGCTAAACCCAAGAAGTTGAGCAACGAAGATGTAAAGAAACTTTGGAGGGTATCGGCTGTATCATGGGCAATTATGGAGAACGTATCACTCCGTATGTTTAGTAGACCATCATTCCGTAAAATGTTCGTGCCATTGAACAAGGATGCACTGAATATTGTCAATGTTGACGATCGCGGTATCCGAGAAGATATTATGTATCTTGGAAAGGTAGCTCAAGAAGCAACACGGATTGAGCTTGCTCGTGAATGTCATAAGATTACGTGGACAACTGATCATTGGACTGGACCAGATAGCGAGACGTATACCACGACAACAGGGCATTACATTGACACAAGTTGGAAAATGCGGTCTACCGTTCTAGACTTCTGTGTCTTCGAGGGCAGTACTACCGGTGCTCGTATTTATACAGATGTAAAGAGAGTGTTGGACAATTATAGTGGCGAATCTGTTTTGATATATGACGTGATGGGTATCACTGATACTACAGGGAACATGGGAGTACTCGGGCAACATTGTCGGAGGAATGGAAAGGAGCATGCATACTGTACTGATCACAACTTTCATTTGAATGCTACTCTTGCCTTTGATCGTAAGTCTACACCATATATAACTTTGCATAGATTTGTTTTGCTTTTGTATACTTATCTTAATCTCACTAACCACTTCTCTCGTGTACCACTTCTTCGTATAAGCAAAATCAATTCCTGAGGTTGCCAACACAATGAAGAAGTTCCGATCACTTGTTGAGTTCTTTAACAAGTCGACACAGGCTACGACTAAGTTAAAACAAAATCAAGCGAATTCAACTGTTCCCGAGTATAAAAACCAGGCTACTGCCTTGGGGGTACTACAAGATGTCGTCACTCGTTGGTGGTCGACTTTCCGTTCACTACGACGAGGGCGGTACCTCAAGAAATCAATCAAGGCACTTATAGCCGCCGAGGAGGTGAACTGCCCTGTTCTGTCAGATGAAGAATGGATGATCCTTCATCAAGTAGAGATTGTTCTCACCACCATGGCTGGATTCCAGCGTACACTTGAGGGCGAGGCGTATGTAACCAGTTCACTTGTTGTTGCAGCTGTGTATCGGGTGAGAGAGTCCTACAAGGTTATCTCCGGGGATGAACATGCCCTACCCGTTGTAAAGCAGTTAGCCAAGCTTCTACTTGCCGACTTCAATGAGAGATACCATCCTGCTAGCGATGGTGAATCTGTAATGTACTTGTCCAAGGCAGAAATTGGCAGGGGTAATCGGTATATTACTGTTCATCCGTACTTCTTTGTTGCATCATTGTTAGATCCTCGTACCAAGAATATGCTTCCAAGTATGATGACTGATGAAGACTTTGAGCAATTGTGTAAAGATTTAAAGAGTATGATGTTGATGGAGAAGAAGGTAATGAGGGGAGAGAATAGTAATGCTAATAAGCCTGATGAGAGTAGTGAAGACGGAGATGATAAGAAGCAACAGGCTGAGGATGATAGTGAAGTTGAAAAGAGTAAAGATGACGGGGACGAAGATGAAGACGACGAGGAACCAGATATATATGATCAAATGTTTGCTGGTTTGGATACTGAAGGTCCAACGAAGGAAGATGATTCCGAGGAGATTGAGCCCGAAGAGGAATTGTTAAAGGCAGTTTGCGAGGAGGAGTTTGATAGGTTCATGAAGAAGACAGTGAGCTTACGTCTTAGAAAGAAGAAACAAGAAGGTGGTGAGTATAATGATCCTTTGGCATGGTGGAAGGAAGAACAAGCCAAGTATCCTACTATTGCCCGACTTGCACGGGAGTTCCTCGCTATCCCAGCAACATCAGCCCCATCGGAGAGGGTGTGGAGTAGAGCAGCACAAGTGTTGACTCACAAACGTTCTAAGATTAAGTCAGCACTTTCGGAGCGCATCATGTTCATCCGAGAGAATAGTAGTTTACTCCACAAGCATTATGCAGAAATTGCAAAGAAATGGAAAGATAAGAAAGATCATTGGATTATTGCAGAGGAGCAAAAGTATCTACCTCCGATCTATGAGGCGGAGGAATTAGATGTGGGGCAACGGGATCATTGTTTATTTAGTTTATCGTTTGTTTTGAGACTGATTTGCTGCCTGTTTCGAGTAGTAGAAGAGAGTAGCGTAAAAGGATACCGTCTTACTAGTAACATACACGCATCACGATTATCACGCGTGACATCGTCACGAGAGGTACCGGGATGTCACGATCACGTCTGAGGCTTCGTGAGCGTGACGTGACAGAACTCTAGCTTCTACACATTTCACAACATGAATAAAAAGGAAATTTAGCGATCAAACCTTTTCTTGCAACTTTGTGATTGAACTCATCGGTGTCACCGATTGCTTCAGTAATGTTGAGGATCGGTATTGTTTAGTGTTATATTGATAGGAGGGGGTATGAGGAGTTGATTTGCTTTAGTGTCGAACTGTGGTAATCCAGCATCTCATTTGAGTAGAACACATAAGAAGGTGACTTCACTTTACAGATACAATATCTACGATAAACATAAATCATGGTAAATCGAAGCTCCCTGACAATATATCAGTTCATTGCAACATTTGTACTATCATCGTGTATATTATATCATTTGCAATCATCGATACATATATTTTGCAATGCACTTGCTACAAATAACAAATCAAAAACATACAACTACTTTGCTTTTGGTTCAAACATGTATATATCAACAATGATAAACTTACGAGGTATACAACCAATATCATCCACTGCTGCTGTTCTACCAAAACATAAGTTGAGATTCAATATTCCTGGCGTCCCGTTTATTGAGCCAAGCTCGGCTTCTGTAGAGCCCATAAATGATGTGTCTGAAGATGATGTAGTACACGGAGTGTTATACAAACTATCAGAAGAAGACTTTGAAACCATTCTTTCAACAGAGGGAGTTCCATTTGCATACAGTTTGCATAGATGCCGTGTGATAACCTATCTTGGAGATGGAAGAAACGCTGGATATACTGCTGCAATGCAAAAGGTTCTTGATACAGATTCAGACGATACTAACAATATACCCAACTCAAATAGTGAGCAATCAACAGACATGAGTAACTATGAAGTATCAGCATTCACACTACGGGCTGCCCGTAGAGAGTGGCGTCAAAGAAAAGATATTCCACCATCGCAAGCATACTTGAATGTATTACTCCGTGGTGCAAGAGAATTCTCATTAGATGAAGACTATATTCAAAAGCTCAATAGTGTAAAAGTCGGAAGAACATTAGGAAATGGACTTGCAGAAGATTTGCTGCGTGTAGCTGAACAGCGCAATAGGTAGAATACGGTTTAAAAAGAAGTGGATAATCAAACTCATTGTCTTATCCTTTACACATTTGCTTTATACTATCATTGAATTATACACTCATCGCAGAGTGGGACTGTGTCAACTCTTGCGTGAGAGGAATCTCTGGCCATCTTCGCTAGATGACGTTAAATTCGACCTACTACCAATTCAGGTAGAGATGAAAGTAGTAGTCTTACATCCTCATCATCGTCGTCCGGTCACTAGCTGACTCTATGAAGATTAGCAGTGTGTCTGATTTCTTGGATGTAACTTGTGGCCGTCCATCTATGTGTTGTTATAGAAAATGTACTGCATTTAAGATGCTGTCCATGAAAAACGCAAGGAATGTGCTCTTTATGAAGAGGATTCCGAAATGTAATAGACGGGTGTTTCATTGTTGATATCGTTGTTGTAATTTGTAATAGGTAAGTAATACTTCGTCTTGTAATCTTAATTAACATCTTCTATGATGAAGTACCACCGACTACATTGACTCCAGGCATCTTTAACAATTCTAATTGTTTCTTTCCTTTCCGTATCTTATATTCAATAGTCTTAAAATCTGATCTCTTAACTACTAATGCTTCTTTTCTGAATTTATCTCGTGCATATGCTGTACTACTACTCGATGTTGATAACAATTTGTTTACTGGTGGATAATGAAGAAGTGACGCAGCTCCTTTACTTTTATTATCGGGTGGTAAGAATGATGTTCTATCTTTGTGTACAGCCTGACGAAGAATTGATCTATATAAAGCTAATACATCTTTCTGTAAACCCGAAAGTCTTGCCATTTTGTGGTATATTGTTGTGTAGGTATTACACCCCTGATTTCTATTATTTACTTCTGTTTTAATAATTCTACAGAGGCCGTCGTACCTAGCCTAATATATACTATACTATTACTGCAATTAACCAATAGCAGTACACTGATAATAAATATCAAACAACAAATTAAGTACGATAAGTTTCAAACAAGTTTTTAAAAACAAAACACTCTCATAAAAAGATACCGGTTCACCCTTACATTTTATTTGCCGGCCGCCAATGCCAATTGTTGATATGTACTTACCATAGGTATACTAAATAAAACATAAACATGTCAGCAGAACGTAAACGAATCGCCCGCATCTTTAAAATGAGAGGATTGCAAGCGCAGTCCTCGGCGATTGATGCATTACTTAACGTATTACGTCGCGAACAACAAAACAATGATGATACACTATTTGCAATAATTGATGAAGTGAAAGATCGTATGATACAAGATGGACAGGGTACCAATGTTGTGACAACCTCATTACTTGAGGAGGTTGTAGCCGAATTGAGTAGAGACGGAAGGGATGTAACTGAGGAGGCGGTGCAAATGTTAGATGCATTTAAAACACCACGGTTAGACTTTGATACCATGAGGAAGAATTTTAATTTAGTAGAGTTTGGTAAGGAGAAGAGGACTGTTTATGGTGAGGCTGTTGATAAGGTATGTATTGATAATTCTGTCTTGTGTTTTAGTGTATATGTGTATATGATATATATGATGTACTGTAGAAAAATTATGATGGTGCACCTAACAAAGTCATGTTTTTCACATGCACCATCTTTAATTCTTCTCACATAAACATGGTAAAGGTGGACATGTTCAGCCAACGATATGCACTAATTCAACAAAGAATATTACGTCAGGATATATTCCAACCCAAACTTGTTACTGCGTCACATGGACGGTCTCAAAATGAAGGTGGAACACATACGCTAACACCCGTAGAAAGCCTTTTAGGTCGAAGTGGTGTGCGTTATTTGTTAGGTATGATTGTGCAGGTGAGTAGTAACTTGCAAATTAAGCATATGACAAAATGATTTATAAAGTATATCATTAATAATCTCACTTGTCTTCTTTCTATAAATTAACAGGTTGAGGAAGGAAAGTATTATCTTGAAGATCATACTGCTCAAGTGCCACTAAACTTTTCACAGGCATCACTATTAACGGACGGGTTTGTTTCTGAGAATAGTATCGTGTTAGTGGAGGGAGAGGCTATTGATGGAGTATTACATGTTCATAACATGGGTAAGAAGCGACTGGTATTTATTGTGTTACTTTGTTATCCCGATATCCCTTTTCTCATATATATCCTATCAAAATCAGGGAGCCCAATTGTTGAGAACCGCTCTGATGCTATCAAAGCTATAGGATTACAAAACACTGACATCTTCAACTCTATTGGCTCACTCTCTGAATTGGAAAAGCTGAGAGATCAAGAAATTGAACATGGACAGGACGGTATGTTTGTAGTCCTTTCGGATGTGTATTTAGACAGTCCGTCAGTCATGGAGAAAATTGAGCAAATGCTGCAGGGATATAGTGATTTCAGTCCGCTGCCAATCTTTGTCTTTATGGGTAACTTCACTTCCAAGCCATTGTCAGGGGGGACAAAGGCAATGGTTAGTTACTTTGACGACTTGACAAATATAATTTGCAAGTTCCCTAATGTTGCAAAGGAGGGACGATTTGTATTCATTCCAGGTCCAAATGATCCTGGTATTTCTGGTGTACTGCCTCGGGGTCCAATTCCAAACTACTTTACAACATCATTAAGGTCTAAGGTGAAGCATGCCATCTTTGCTAGCAATCCTTGTCGTATGAGATTCTTTTCAAAAGAGCTTGTCTTTTTTCGGGATGACCTTGTTGGTAAGATGAGACGCCACTGTCTCTTGGAGCCTAGAGAAGAAGATGAAGATGAAGACGCAATGTCGACGGGGCAGCAACAACTATCACGTCATGCAATCAAAACTGTATTGGATCAAAGTCATTTATCACCACTGCCATTATCAGCGAGTCCTATATATTGGCAACATGATCATGCTCTTCGCCTGTATCCCTTCCCTGATGCTTTAATTTGTGGTGACAGAGTGGATCAATATTATGAGAATTATGAAGAATGTGATGCTATCAACCCGGGGCCATTCTCGAATGGTTTTAACTTTGTGGTTTACAGACCAATTGGAGAGATTGATAAATCTCGACAAACGAGAGCTGATGTGGAATTTAGTCAAATTGAGTAAGATGATCTACTAGATGTATGGTATTAATGTGTGTTAAAGGAGAAAACTGAAAACTCGAGATAGAGACTAAGAGTAAAGGAGGGATAACACATTGATATATCTTCAAGTAGTGATAAAAGATAAGAATGTAATGTTAACAACTTAGAATCATCTCTCTCATCTTTTCATATGTTTGTTGAGGTGTTTAAGATATATTCTTATTCCCAAATTACAGTTCATCATGCTTTTTATCACAAACAAAATCAATAACTTTAGGCAAGGCTGCTTGTAGACTCTCTGCGGCAGTTCCGAGGTTCTCCAAGAACTCCTCATGAGAGGGTTTGTCACCATCAACAATATCTGTAACAACTTTAACTCCAAAGTGTGGTGTCTCCCATGTTTCTGCAGCCCAGGCAATTGCAGCCGCTTCCATATCTTTTACACTGGCGTCGTTTTGCAACATGTGATGTGAATCAAGCTCATGGAAGCTATTTATTGTATTGTTTTGTGTATTTTGTTTTGCATTGTTGTTATTGTATTTGTATTGTTATTGTTGCAAAACATCAAAGGGGGGTGTTTGAAAGTATTAGCAAAACTAATATACACGACAATATTCATATATGAAAAGAAGATATATCATAACACATACACAGACACAACTCTACAAAAACGTACTCAAGAGAGTTTCCAGTAGTACAAATACCAAGCTTGGCATCGAGATGTGATGCTAAATTTTCCACAGATGTTGATTCAATACGCCCAATGCCATATGGTGTGAAATCAGGAATAGCGATACGTCTATCATGATTGGCAACAGCTGTTGTTAAGAACACATCGCCGACCTCTGCTCCCTTGCGTTTGAATCCACCACATGTACCTGCATTAACTAATAGATCTGCCGACTCTTTATTATCTTTCATCTTTTGTAATGTCAAAAATGTAGCAACTGCAGCGGGAACTGTACCCACATTGTCCACACCGGTACCATGAACTGAATCCTTTCCATTAGTAATAACAGTTAAGTTGCAATTGTTGTGTTTACCTCTGAAAGCATGGAAGGGAGTTTCAGTTGGAAAGAAAGAAGTATCTGGTTGTAGATTAAGATGATTAATTAATGGACTTGCCTCTGCCTCCATTGCAATAGCTACGACCACATTAGATATCATCATAGTATTAGAATTTATATATTGTTGGTACTACTTACTGCTATGAAAGAGATTTCACAAGCAGGTACCTATCATTAGGCTCGTTGGTATAGTGGGCAGGTGGGCATGCCCCCCTACGGCACAGGTTGAGTGGGGCCCTTTTGGAGCTCAAATGGCAGTAAAAATGGCCTATTTACGGGTACAAATAGGGGATATACGGGTACAAAACACGTGCCATTTGACCAAGGTGGGGCCCACGTGGGCGGCGCCCACCTATACCTTGAAATATGCCCCCTAAACCAACGAGCCTACCTATCATACCATCATACCATACTAACTAACTCTTTATGTCAATTCTCCTTTGTGAGAAAACTTTCTTCCCTCCACCTCTGAGTTTCCATCCGACAAGTAATCTTCAAAACATGAAGGCATACCGAACTTTGATGCCTATATATTGTTCATTCCTCATTGGAGGGAAGAAAGTTTTCTCACAAAGGAGAATTGACATAAAGAGTTAGTTAGTATGGTATGATGG
>Ga0214477_101455_pt1 | contig 11290 bp, 7 predicted proteins | sample M1_20Mar14CPVII9_FD_165058 | JGI IMG/M metagenome (GOLD analysis project Ga0214477, IMG submission 165058) | Marine eukaryotic communities from Monterey Bay, California, United States - M1_20Mar14CPVII9sort6BwellC16 | ecosystem: Environmental > Aquatic > Marine > Unclassified | place: USA...
ATTTACAATATTGACAAGGCAAACCCATTTCTAAATGACAAGGAGGTAGTATCACTTTCAGTCAACGCAAGACCATCGGATTTACAATATGCCCATACAGGTTTACGGAGTGATACGAGTTTCATACTCAAATGTGTTCGAGAGGCTGAGCGTATACTACAATATGCACCCAAGGGTATGTGTCGTGATGATGGCATAGCAATCGCAGCAATCTCCCAAGATGATGGAAATATCGTGGACTGTTTTAATATTTTGAACAGCAAAGTAGACGAAGAGTATCTCTCTACTTTATTACATCGGGTTAAGTCGAAACTAAAACTACATGATATGTTTATTAAAGTCTTTTTAATGGGTGCATCCAGAGATGATCAACATACAATTCACCCAAGTCTCCGATCTCCATTACCAATGTTGAACCAGGGAGCCGAGACATCTATCAAACTAAAGAAGATGATTGCTGAATATGCTGGTGTTCCTATTGGCCAGTCTTACATTGAAATGAAGGGGACGGTAGCAGCCTTAGAACGTTTTAGGTTCTAACAACTTCTAACTTGAGAAGGTAGTCAAGGATACCACACAGATATGAATAGGTAAAAGAGATTTAATATAATATCTTTCTCATCATATCTCGACTTCAATCTTTTATGCCGTCTACTAACTCCGCCTCTTCTATTCCTTCTTCTTTTGTTTCACTTCCAAGGATACCCTTCTTGATATCCTTCTTGATACAAATACTCTATCACTCTAGAGTGGGACAATCAATATAATAATGGCACCCTTTATCTATATGATCCTATAGGTAAATGATAATACCTCGCTATGCAGAGAGGCAGATCAGTAATCATTCAATTGGTGTGATCATGTGATTTATCAGTTTATTTAGCCAAAAATAAAGATCGATTCACAATGATTTTCAGTTCATTGGCTCTCACGGCTCCTATTTAGCAACGATTGCAATAGAGGAAGAGACCACTAAAATAGTGCTTTGTCTGTGTTGCTGTCGGCGATAGGCATCAATAATAATCCTGTACAAATCTACATTTTCATTTTACAATTATAACATGTTTCATTGTTTGTCCTTTTGCAACATTGCATTGGCCTTCTTCTTACTCTATACTACACAAACTACAGCATCTGCCGCTACACTGCCAATTGAACATGCTACCACTCCCAGCGTATTATGGAATGCCAATATACAATCACCACCAGGTAAGTAAGAACAGTTATGTATATATTATGAGTAACTCTTTTTTGTGTATATCATATGTCTTAATTTTACACGTTCCCTCATGCTATATACACTCTCTACCCATACACTCTCATACCTTACTACTTTTAAGGCAACGGAGACATAGTATACATATCACCAGATAACAATTGGTTATATATCACATCATCCGATGGTAAATTATCAAAAGTTGATCCTCAAAATGGTGATTATAAATCAGTTTATCAACCAGATGTGAGAGGTAATGATTGGATTATGTATGGTGGACGTGGCTTATCCTTTCATAGTGCATCAAAAGGTGCATCGACAAGTGGTGAAGAAGGAGAAGGAGAAGGAGAAGGGGAGGATTATTTAGTATATTGGGTATTAGATGTGCCAAAATCATCAAGTAGTGGTGATGTACCATCCTCACGAGTAATTGCAGTAAAGCATGATGCTTCTTCACCTGTACTTGATGATTTTGGTACATCTACATCGTCTGAATTGAATGTATTATGGGAGAAAAGTTTAAGGGGTACTATTTCTGGCACTCCAGTGATTGGGTAAGCTTGTATCTACTGCTATTGATTTGAAACTGTGTATTAATTTACATATGCGGCTGTATGTAGCTGGTGGGTGTATTTGGTTGGTTTATTGTGTAGTTGTCTAACATATATGCATTTCTTTTCCTCATATATTCCAGTTCTGATGGAAAGTTCATTTATTTCACTATGAACTCTCCATCTGAAAGTAGTACCACTACACCCGATGCTGCTAATAATAATGACAACTCACCTCCAACAATGTCACCTGTCACGACTGCGCAGCAGATTATTCTTGATATATCTGCTGGAACTGGTACTTCAAATAACACAGCAGAAGAAGGAGACAATATATTCGTTGATGAAACTGGAGAACCAGATGAAACAACAGACAAACCAGCATTTTGGTGGGCACAGGATGTTGGAGATGGACGATTAGTATGCGGAAAGAGCTCCACCTATCCAGAGGAGTACTTAACGAACGATGATGTGTTGTTGTTTGCCACCATCGAGGAATGCTGTGATGCTAATGCTGGCATTTGTGGCGAGGGAAGTACCGAAGATGATGGTGGAGTTCGCCACAATATACGTCATGGTCGTCGTCGCAACTTACAAAATGCTGAAAAATCTGGCAAGTTCATCATCCTCTCCGGTTCCGACGGTGAATTGGTATATGAATTTGATTCTCAATCTGAATTAAGTATACAAAATCATAACTTTGCACCAGTGGGTATAGCTCATAATCCAGCATATGGTAATTACAATGGTGGTCAAGATAATACCAATGATGTTATCATGTGGGCTAGTGGCCGTGGTAATAGTGGATCAACGTCTGGTGAAACTATATTATTTCAATTACCGGCAAATCAATTCAATGGAGATTTGACTCAGTTTAAACCTCGTGTGATGGAGTCTGTCAGTTGGACCACATCTACTCCACCAACATTTTCAAGTGATGGATTGGATGTTTACTTTGCCGCGTCTGATAACCGAATTGTCGGATGGAATGATGGGAGAAAGTTTGATGTAGTGTCAAATTATGGGCCTAAATCTCTTCCATTCGGCACAGATGGTATTGATGATGGAGCTAGTAGACCCATCGTATTGGCAAATGACGATGAACTGATCTTGATTGGGAGTACTGATAACTATGCTCTATTTGCCGTTGATGCCAAGAGTGAGGAGATTGTTTGGACCTTGGAGGCTTTAGGAAGAGAATATCTAATGACAATACCCAGAGTGTCTCCAGATGGTAGCCGTGTATACTTTGGCAAGAAGAATAGAGTACAGTCCGTGAATGTAACAGATGGTACAGAATTCTGGAGGTATAGCCACCCTTCCAATATCGAGGGTGATGCCCCAATGCTTGCAGACTTTACACTGTCGGAAAATGGTGAATATTTGTACTATTCACGAAGTGGATCTAGTATCTCAGCCTTGGAGGTTGCATCAGTGATGCCAACGCCTGCTCCTGTATCACCAACAGTGCAGCCAACTCAATCACCCGTAATTGCAACATCCAAGCCTTCAATGATACCTTCGTCATCCTCTTCAATGTCTCCTTCGGCATCGAATGGTCCAACATCAACAAATTCACCAACAGTGTCTACTTCACCGACTATTGATCCAGACTTTATCTATCCGTCGTCGTCACCATCCACTAGCATTCTTCCTAGCTCAACACCTTCAATATCACAAACACCAACTGTGGGCGTCTCACCACCTCCGTCAAAGATATCAGATACAACGACTGACGCACCAGCAACCTCATTTGAGGCCGTGTGGGGTACCTTTAAACCAACAGAATCAAACCCAACCGTTGACAATCCTACTTCATCTTCCACTGGAGATCTTAACAGCAGTACTAATACACAAGAGGAGGATTCATCATCTTCACTAGGCATGACTGCCATTATCGGTATAGCCGTAGGGGGAGGTATAGGTCTAATCTTGATGCTCGGTGCTATATGTTACATTTGTAAAAAGAAGAAAGGCGGAGATGATGGAGTTGATCGAGATTGGGCAGCGTCGAACACGTCTTCACAGCCACGTCAAGATGATGGTACTTCTTTTCAGTATGATGTGGAGGACTCTCATCATCAACGATATAGTCAAGGAGGTGCAGATGCTGGTCCTTTGCAGTGGTAATTTGAATGTTGAAAGGTGGGCACTGAGGCTAGTGCTTGGCTATAAAGCATTGTGTTGTCTTAGTCTCCTCACATTCTTGATGCCAAAGATATGTAAGTAATACTTAAAGCTGTACTTTTATAATGACATCGAGTAAGTCTCATGATGATCAACTACTTCGCGAATTGACTCATCAGAAGATGTTACCATCCTAGTAGTCATTTGCAGAGGAGAACAGCATAGAACTTCTAAATTCGATAAATTATCATAAAAATTTATCAGTCCTCATATTGCCATTACAATTGCTAGGTATTAATGAAGCAACCACCACCACTCTATTGGCTGGTTAACCGCTGACTTCATACAGATAGCTATTTATATTTAGATAGTTCTGTCTAAGCTTGATAGACAGAAAGATCGAAGAGGATAGGGCACAAGCAGACATTTTGAGATTTATACACCCTCACTTCGAGACATAACAATACAATACTCGGGCATAGCTATGGTCAACCTACAAAGCTACATATTAACGATAGTCATCGTCATTATATCAATACTTCTACACGGCATAGTCTATGCGACTGCAGACGAGAGAAGTAGCTCATTAGTTCACATCCATACAACACAGTCATTAGAATTAGACGAGAAAGAATCATTTGTTGAAGTAGAACAACATGTGGATGAGATATCTTCCTCGTACAGCTCAAGTCCATCATCAAACATACAAAAACATAAACATAATGATAGTGCAGATCAGTTCTATGCCTGGAATCTCAACTCAACATCATTCATGTCAGTACTATTTCCAATTGATATTCTCCGTGATGCGTGGGAGAACTATCCACTACTATCCAAGGTATCATTCGATAGTCATGAATCAATACATCGTCTTAATAGTATATCACCACTAAATTCTATACCAACTATATTTCACAATCGGTCATCTACATTGCAATACAAGCAATATCATCAGTTAGATGAAGATCCACTAATGGGTGTTTTATCAATCAAAGATACAATAACAATACTAAGTGATCCGACATTACATCACTTGAAAGACTACAAGGTTATGAAAACTATCAAGAATACAATTGAGGGAGAGTATACAGTTGCAATACCAACCAAGAATAGTTACATACCTATACGAGACATTACAACTTATGTTAATAATCAGGGAGCGAGTTTGATAGTACTGTCGATGAATAGACGATGGAATAAGATTGCACAGATGTTGAAGATAATGGAGGAAGAACTAAGACCGAAGATGATGAATGTGAACATGTATTTGACACCCGAGGTAAAGAGTGGAGAGGAGGTACATCGAGGTGTAGTAGCACACTACGACACAACCGATGGTAAGTCGGAGTTAGAGATATGTGAGCATAAAGATGTGCATTTTTTGCTTTGACTCGATACTAACCTACTACTTGTACATCTCAATCTCTATTATCATGTTCAAAGTCATCATAGTTCAACTAGCAGGGATGAAACGATGGTCAGTCGCTCGTGAACCGAACATTTACTTGGCTGGCAAGTCGGTTAGGTAAGCAGAAGTTAATTATGCATGTATGTATAGACGACATACTCACTTGGCCGTGGATTGAGTTGACTTGTGCACATGATTGATATGGTTTTGCATTTTCACTAACAAATGCTAACCCACCCTACCTCCCTCTCTTCTTGGATATGATTGTGACCATTGTGTGGAATTAACTTCTGAATCCCTTAGACGTCATCCAACTCCCGATGAAGTGAGGCATTTCTCTGAAAACAATCGGTTCTTAGACTTTACTCTTTGTCCGGGCGATGTACTGTATATACCTCGTGGTCATATGCACAATGCATCGACCGTTGACTTTCCAAATCTCAGAAGAAGTTGGGTAGATTATGATACGTGTCCAGACTATCCAAGTCATTTGGAAGAGGCTGCTCCACTTGCTAGTGCTCTTGATGAGCCAAGTATGCACTTGACATTCTCAATCAATAGTGAAGAGAGTGTAGAGAATCTTATACACTACGCTCTTCATGAGTACTTTGCCAGTGATGGACGAGGATATCACAAGAATGATATTGTCATACCTGCTAATACATGTCCAAGTCAAACACAAGAAGCCATGTCTCATGATGTTCGAATCAATTCTGTTCTACATCATGCCTTGGCTGCAGTAGCCAATAGACCTAATGATTGTGACAATCCATCCTATCGTGGCATACCGGCCAATAAGTCCAGAAGAGAATGTGGAGCTACTTTACGAAAGTTAGTTCCCTTTCTCTTACTCGAGAACAATGAACTAAGAGATATCAAGACCTTGAGTACTGAAAGACAAGTTGACTTGAGAATACTCAAGAATGAATACCTCAAGGCATTAGATTTCTTCAGTAACTTGGCTAATATAACTGATACAATAACTTTCATTGAGTCGCTCCTCAAGAATGACATTCCCACTCAAGGAGCTGAACGAATAGCTTGTCCGGATGCACTGTACTCGTTATCAGCAAGTGACTTCTCTGAGATACTTGATGACTTTATTAGATATGCAAAGAGTAACTTCTATGAGACTTATAAGCATATGAATAAGGATGGGAAAGTTGCTCGAGAGGTGAAGAGCCAATCGGTTAAGGAGAGTCTACAGAAAGTTGGCCAAGGAGGTGTATGAGTATGATGAGATGGATTAGGAGGTATAAGTAGTATGTAGTATAGATTGATAGCAACACAGGACTGTAACCGTATCTGCTGAACTAGTCTCTAGTATCTTCTCCTCTTGAGCAAGACAATCATTTGATTGAAGAGAAATACATACAACACACACATCTTATCGAATTAGAAGTATTAAGATCTATCTAGCTCTCCTAAATCCAAATAAACAATTATGAATTCACCTCTAACACAAAGAAAGACTAAGGCATATAGGAGGGTTGACTAAACACCACTCCGCCTCTTCCTTCACACACACAATTTGTTTCTACAATTAACCATACACATCATCCTTCTTCCCTCTCTACATCCATGAGACCAGCTGCTCGACTTATAGACCCCCTTGATAGAATTAGAAGTAATCCTTGGAAGATTTAGATGAGTGATGACGCGGGCTGTTAACATTTAACACACCGGCAATCTGACAGTCACCTCCAATGATCTCAAGCCCATCTTTGTCTCTTGTCCCAATGATGCTTTCTCCAGACCAGCCTACATAATACCCATCCGCCCAAATACCACCAGTCCCTGGATCATTCGCGTCGTTTTGACCCTCAGGCTGCCAAATGAGTCCAGAAAACTCAATACCCTTATCAAGAACTTCTTTGAAACTTCCGTCAGCAACACCAAAGACTAGCATATCTTCATTCGGATTGAATACAGTTGCTTGCATGCATACACGCCTTGGATCGCAGAAAGATTGCGCTTGATTATTGCTTCTCCCGCTACACCCAACCCGTACAGTGAAGGGCCCTGACTCATAGATGATTTTATTATCACCGTGGTTAAGATTCTCGCTAAAGTAGATAGTGGAGAACTAAAAGAGGTAGAATTAGTAAACAAAAAAGTGCACATCTTATGCACAAAAAGTATAGCCCCTCAAACAACAAGCAAACTCACCCCCTTCTTGGTAGATTTACCACTCTTGGATCCAGCAGGATCATCATTGCTATACGCGCCAACATCGTAGGTAACATAATCAGCAGCGGTAGCAGCCATGGCGGCACTACTAACGGTCGAAGCCTTGTCGTCGTCCGAGTATAATTTGTTGCCGATCCCATAGCCTGATCCCAGACCAATAGCCAAGGCTACGGCAACAGTACCAAATGCAATAACCGACCACTTGACACTAGAGGATAGGTTGGAGAAACCCCTTGCAAATCTTGATGATGAGGAGGCAACAATGTCGTTATTAACACTCTCATCATTCATCGATTCGTTATCATCTTGAGATTCATCGCCGAGGGTAGCTTCGTCATTATCGTAGCGAGTGTCCTCCTCGGCAAATACAGGTGCCTCGACTTTTCGTTTGCATTCATCATATTGCGTATTGTAGGTAGTAAGTAATCGATCAAGGCAGTGTAGGTAATGTAGTGTAAGTGAATTATGTGACATTGCAACGAGGTCTTGTATAAATTTGCTTTCGTAGTGGATTCAAATAGAAGAACAACCGCCATCAATTCTAGCCGACAGAGATATTATTGCCATTTTTTGATTATCGCCAAATAGACGTTGTCTCGCCATATGAATCTTCCTCTCCCCTTGCTCCCCTCTGCCTGCAACAAAGCTCTCTCTTATTGCAATCGATCATGCAGTCGTCATCTCTCGTCCCCGATGCAGCAACAACTACATCCACAGCTGTAACTATACCACCACCATCGTCATCCAATAATACCAAAAAGAAAAAGCGTAGGCGTAGTAAAAAAAGCAACACAGATAGTGCACAAGATAATAATGACAATATCAAAACATCAATACTAAACTCAAACTTATCTCTCAAGAAACATGTACAACTTAAAAAATTAACAAAGTTAACACCATATTATGATATAAATGAATTAATATCTGTTGGTAATGGATTGTTATTGGCATTAAAATTATTTCCATCTCCCAATTCCTCTTCTATTGCAACTCCTCATTTCTCCTCCTCTACTTCTCAACAACCACACGAACAGTCAATACAAGTAGCAGGATTGACAAATGAAGAATACGCACAATTAAAACTTGCATTACATACTGTTGCCATATGGCGTGGTAGATCCGATAAAGGTGGACGATTATCACATGCTATTGATATAACTGCAGGATTGGCTAGTGTATTACTAATGGATGCTGAACGTTCTACTTCTGCTACGTCTGCTTCTTTTAATACTAATGGGACAACTATTACACCAACAATATATCAAATACGATCAACATACTCAACACTCCTCCTCCGTTCCGTTAATGGATTAGCAGATACATATCGTCATTCATCAAAGTCAAATCAACTAAGTGTAAGTTATTGTTGTAAATTAGCTGGATTGCCATTATGGATAGTAGACATTCGACATGATGCTAGTCATAATGATTTACCTACTTTGGGTGTTTGTAGGATTGGTGCGTTAGAAAGTTTAATGTTTTGGAAAAGACGATATTGGAAATTGTTGGAGGGTAAATGTTATGGCAATGTTGATAGTAGTGCTACTGGTGACAGTGAGGATATTATGGAGGAGAAGGGGGTATATACATTGGCTTTAGAATGTTTAGTTCGTTATCAGAATGCTATAGTGAATGAAGTTCGTGACCAACAACAGCAGAATAAGAAGAAGGGAGAGAATAAGAAAGCAGTAATGGAATCAACATTGCAGGGATTGGAGGCAGTAGGAGGAGAAGACAATGGTAGTACTAGTATGCCGTCCAATGCAAAGGATGGCAAATCGAATACTGGTGAAAAGCAGGCGACTTCTAAGAAATCTACAACAACTGGGAGTGCCAATCCTTGGTCGATATTGGATGATGATAAGCCAAAGAAGAAGAGGAAGAAGTCGAAGAAGGATGATAATGATGATACAACTTCTATGCTTAACAAGCCAGTTACTACTTCTGCCAACAGTCAAGAAGATACAGCTCAAACGACAGCAGCTGCACCGCCGCCCGCCTCATCTAGAGATTGTGCAGCAGAGTTTATACGAACGATACCAATTGATATAGCATACTCAACTGCCATTCAGTTTTTAGTTTGGGGAAGGACTGGCATGAATGCATCAGGAGAGAATACCAATGTTAATGCACCGGCTCTTCTAACGTTGCCATCTGTACTAGATTTACAATCTTCATCAAGTGACACAAATAACACAAAGTTATCATCAAGTAGTCAAGAGTTCGACACTTCGTTTGAACAACTCCGTATCATGTACGAACCTCTTATAATTGCAATTACGAATGTGTACCCTGGCTTTATAACGGCACTGTTCGTCCATTTGGTAGATTCTATACTGTTTTTGGACAAGGCAAGAAGACAAAGTCGACAACAACAAGAAGACGGTGATCTAGATATGAAGCAGTTAGAACTCCATACTCAATACATACTCAGATGGATACGTCATATCCTATCTAGAGCATTTCATATGCATTTTGATAAGTCGGTGGCAATATTCATCCCAAAGATTGATCAATCGGTAGTAATTAAGCCACCATTACAGACGGAGACTGCTGCTGCTACCGTATCAGAAGAAAGCCGAGATGCAGTAGTATCCCAGAAGACTACACAAGCTACTGATGAGAAGATATTCACGCCTCAACCAATTGACTTGAAGAAGAAGGGTAGGAAGAAGTGGACACAAGCTCAACTTGAGTATATGTTATGTCCTTTGGATTATTCATCTTTACAAGATATGGGTTTTCCATTGAATTCTGTATGTGATAGAATACTTTCACATCATCAAGAGCTTGAATCTAGTACAGCCGTGAGAGAGTTGAAACAACATTTGGAGGACGTTATTGGGAATGAACGAGTAGTGTTCATGGGTATCTACAGTTCACAGGGTGTAGCGAGGGAAGATTTAGACCATGACGTAACAGACAGTACGTCTTCTACCCCTATGCTCGACAATTCAAAGCCACCTCAAGAAGTACCAACCGAAGAGAACAACATTTTATCTTTGGAAGACATGGAAGCCATGCTTGATAAAGATACTACAACCAAGAAGGATAATAATGATGATGACCAAGTAGAATCAGATGAACCTGAGAATACTTTACCTTCAAGGATTGTACCATGGACCTTATGCAAAAGTTGGGATACATGTGCTATTGGATCATTGCCTAGTTATCCCATGTAACTGCCAAACCAGATCACTCTGAAGACTTAATCATTAAATACTAAGTCTACTGCCCAAACATATCTAAACAACATCGGCTACTATACATTACTCATCTACATAACAATAACCTACCAATGTTTCTCACTCATGGCAGCAAATATTATGACCCCTATCTCATCGCTATTCCGAACAACATTAACGTCATACCTTTTACCTAACAACAGCTCAACTAAACTAGCGAACATGTTATCACTTTGACCAGACGTTGCAGCCACAATACCACGAGCCACGCCTGTTTTATAACTGTATAATGCTATATTGATTAAGAATGGTACCAGTAAATAATGATATTGATATTGAAATGATGTCTCAACTAATATTGTCTTGACTAATAGTATGTCAAATAGCAATAGTAGGGAGTGGCAGATCCATAATGAGGAGAAGATATGTTCGAATGAATGGGAGACATGGATTATATGATGTAGCTCGAGTATCTCAAGTAGGTACAATATCGCCCTGAGACACGAGATAATTGTTTGCAATGTAGCAAGTCGTCGGAGGTATGCTTTCTTCTTGGAAATTGAATTGGAAGTGGAAGCTACATGATCCACAATTGCATTCCATAGATCGGTAC
>Ga0214477_101456_pt1 | contig 11285 bp, 9 predicted proteins | sample M1_20Mar14CPVII9_FD_165058 | JGI IMG/M metagenome (GOLD analysis project Ga0214477, IMG submission 165058) | Marine eukaryotic communities from Monterey Bay, California, United States - M1_20Mar14CPVII9sort6BwellC16 | ecosystem: Environmental > Aquatic > Marine > Unclassified | place: USA...
TAGGTTCTCCTCCTGTTCCAGAGCTCGAATCAGTTAATGTTCACCAACGCACCTTCGGAAGCAATAGTAGAAGTCTTCTTCTTAGCCCAATGGAGTCTGTATTTGGAGTTCAAGCCACGAGGACAAGTAGACAAGGTCTTGGTGGAGATGGTCATGAAGGGCAAGATGAGATCCCCTCGTTGTATGATACTCAACTCTTCCCCGGTGGAATCTCTTCTTCGACGCAAACAAGGGCTCACCCGACTGTTCACCCACTTCTCCAAAGTGTCTCTTTAGCACCATCCAACAGCATTTACCAGCTAGAGAATCAGCCTGATCAAAGTCACGCTTTAGGAGGACTTAGGGCAAGGTCTTTCATTACTGGTGCAAATGGTAATCTTATTCAAGTACACGATCGCTTCCACGATGGTGCAGATCCTAGTAGGAGAGGAGGTCGTCAAGGTGCTCATTCTGGCTGGACAGATGATGGTATTCAACCTGATCGATCAACTGAAGACTTTAGTGTGGCATTTGGAAGTGCATTGAATGATATGATGGACCGTGCCGATGCTGCTCAGGCTAGCCTAGCCGAGCAGAATAACGACAACTCAGGTGGAGACGATAACAACGAACAAGACAACGAGGCTGGAAACGATGTGGCTGAAGAAGCCGAGACTGACGAGGTTATGAATGAAGCGGAGGATGATCCAGCAGAAGAAGAACAAGCCGAGACCGAGAATTCAGCAGATTCAAATGAACCTGTCCAGCCACCACCAGCTCAAGAACAACCGTCAGAAGATGCCGCAGTTAGTAGTGCCATGGCTGATGGTCTTACGATCGACTCTGGTGCTTCTAACGAGCAGTCTGTCAACAATGAGACCAACAATGATGATAGTACTAGTAACGATGCAGTAATGGAAGATGGTCAAGCGGCTGAGGAGGAGACTGCCCCTGCCCCTGACGAACAACAGGCGGCAGAGAATAATGAATCAACAGAGGAAGCCAATCAAAATCAGGAAGAAGACTCTGGTCAAGATACCGATGCAGCTGACACCAATGATGATGGTAATCAAGATCAACAAGCCATGGAAACAGATGAGGCAGCACCAGCAGCAGATCCTTCCGTTAATGAAGAAGCACCTACTAATGAGGAGAGTAATGAAGCACCCTCCGAGGAAGCTAACAATGAAGCATCGGCAAGTGAAGAGACAAACAATGGCACTAGTGGCGAATTGACTTGCCCACCGGATATCGACCCTGAAGTGTTTGCTAGTCTTCCACTCGAGATGCAACAGGAAGTTGTTGAACAGCATCAACAAGCACAGCAGATATCCGAGTCTGGTTTAGATCCCGAGGCCTTGGCCGCGTTACCTGAAGATATGAGAAGAGAAGTGATTGCACAAGAACAGAATGAGCAACGCCAGCGTGAACAACAGGCTGCACAACCAGCAGCAGATCCAGCAAATGCAGAGGAGATGGATAATGCAAGGTTAGTATGATTGTGATGGGTCTCATTAGCAATTTGATCTTCGTACTTCCTTTCAGCACTCACCACATCTTTAATCTCTTTCTTCCTTTCTTACTTCTCTAGCTTCTTGGCATCATTAACACCTGATTTGAGACAAGAGATCTTATTGACAGCTGATGATACTTTCATCCAATCACTACCACCTAACATTATAGCCGAAGCGAATGTGTTGAGAGAAAGGGTGAATGCTCAACACCGACAAGCACAAGAGGCTGCGGCACAGCCAAGAAATGCAGCAGGAGGTGGCGGTGGTGGAGCAGTTAGACGAGGTGGTGGAGTTCCTAGACTTGCTCAACCTGATCCTGCTTCAAGGCGTCGTCAGAGGAATGGTAAATTGGTAAGTTTTCTAAGCCGTATAGTATGTCTGGTTCGTCTTATTATCGTCAAGCTAAGTTCACTCTCTTTCATACTATACTCAGCGGATTGAGGCAGATAGAGACAAGGTTGTTTACACCCCGAGTGATGGGGCAGCAGGTCCTCTATTGACGACCGAGTCAAGTAAAGCTTTCATCAGTTTACTCTACTTACTGTCACCTGTTCAGCCACAACGCACCATTCACAACTTTGCGAGGAATTTGTGTATGTGTGAACAATCCAGATCCTTTCTACTTCGCACCCTTGTTGGGTTGTTGAACAATGATAATCCTCGTGTTCTACAACTGATCAAGTCACTAGACAAGGATAACAAGGATGACGCCACTGACCTAACATCAAGCTTGGTTACATTCCCACCAACAAGTCTCATTGGAGTTCCACCAGTACCAATTCAAGATCGGAATCCGCATTCAAGACATCCCATGTTTAGGAGGAGACCAGTTAGCAACACTGCTGTAACTATTGCCGCTAGTCTACCAGCTAGCTCAAAAGGTTCGTCTCATAGTGACTCGATCCCTCCCGTTGTAGCAAGGCGTGTAGTTGGGTTATTAGCAGTTCTTTGCAAAAGTTCAGCTCGTGTATCTTACAGCATGTTGTGTAATACCAGTGAAGATGAAGACACCTGTATGGAAAAACTATTAGATCTTCTTCAAACAAGTCAGTACTCTCAAAGTGCAAGCAACCTTGAGCAACTATTGAATCTTATTGACATTGCTGTTGCTCCCATGGCTTTACTTACAAAAGACGGCCAAGAAGTTGACATATCAGCTGACAGACCATCTCAAGGCAAAGTTTGGGTGAAGGTACCCCGTGTAGTTGTGTCCAAGAAGAGGTTACATTCGTTAGTCAATACCCTCCGGTTGGAGAGTTGTGTTGATGCTTCTTTTCTAAAGATCAACAATGTGATGAGACGACTATGCCGTGTGGAGGCAAACAAGCTCAACGTTCTCAATGAACTTGCTTTGGTTGCCGAAGGGCTAGGGAAAGCTGCCATATTAGATATGAAAGCCGTAAGCGTCCGGTTGAGATCAGCAGCCAAGCATCATAAAGATAACGCGGCACGGGAATCTGACGGTGATAAGTCGATGCAAGTGTTAGACCCTTCCTCACACGACGGTGACTTTGCAGGTACCCCATCTAGTGCTGTTTCACTGTCTACTAGCAATTCTGAATTGAAGCTACTGCGTGTATTGCAAATGCTCAATGCACTGTGTTCCCAAGATGAAGACAAAGGTGAAGGACTATCCGCTGAGTTTAGCTCGCTCCTCAAGGGTCTCAACTTGGAAGCACTCTGGGACCAGCTCAACATTTGTCTTACTACTGTTTCGGTGCTTGAGGGAGTTGCCAATATCGATGTTGATGAGAATGATGATGCGGATGGTGACGATGGTGAAGAGAATGAGACGACCAATGAGGGAGCCGCTGCGGCGAATGGGAAGAAACCAAAGCTACAAAACAGTGTAGCTGGTCTCATCACTCGTTTCTTACCAGCAATTGAGGCATTCTTCATGATCAATGCCTCTCCTTCCTCTACATCGGATGACTCCGAGTCTGCTTCTAATGATAATAGCCGTCTTGTGGAGTTTGCTGCTAGTAACAAGATACTGCTCAATGCCTTGCTTCGTTCGAACCCATCACTACTTGAGAAAGGTCTTCGTGCCATGGTAAAAATGCCCAAGTGTAGAGTGTTCCTTGACTTTGATGTCAAAAGGGCATGGTTTAAGACTCAAGTCCGACGTCTCAGACAGCAAGCAAGCCGTCGTTATGGTAGTGTTAGGCTCAACCTTCGCCGTAAACACGTCTTCGACGATTCCTTCCATGCCTTTGTACACAGAAATGCAGAGGAATTACGTGGAAGACTTCAAATCACATTTGCCGAGGAGGAAGGTGTTGATGCTGGAGGTCTTAGTCGAGAGTTCTTTGCCATTCTAGCCAAGGAAATGTTCAATCCAAACTATGCCCTCTTCATGTCAACAGAAGATGGCTGTACTTTCCAGCCGAATCCAAATTCTACCATCAACCCTGATGATAAGAGGTATTTCAAGTTCGTCGGCCGTATTGTTGGAAAGGCAGTAAGTGATGGGTTCCTTCTCGATGCCCACTTCACAAGGAGTCTATACAAACACATGCTGGGAGTCAAGCCTACTCATCATGACATGCAGGCCATTGATCCTGACTATTACAAGAATCTACAAATGATATTGGAGCACAAGTTGGAGGATATTGGGCTCGATCTAACATTTTCAACAGAGGATCATGCCTTCGGACGGAGTAAGACTATTGATCTCATTCCAGATGGCCATAAAGTACCAGTTACGGAGGAGTCAAAGGCTAAATATGTGGATCTTGTGTGTCAATATCGAATGACCACTGCTATTGAAAAGCAGATCAAGGCATTTTTGGAAGGCTTCCATGAGATGGTTGACATTGATCTCATCTCCATCTTCACCGCCAAGGAGCTTGAGCTACTCATATCTGGAATGCCAGATATAGACATTCATGACCTGAAGAAGAATACCGACTACAATGGGTATCGTCCGGCTGATAAGTTGATTGGATGGTTCTGGAATATAATGTTCAACCTTTCCAAGACAGAGAAGGCTGCATTTTTGCAATTCGTTACGGGTAGTTCAAAGGTACCATTGGCTGGATTTAGTGAGTTGCAGGGCATGAGGGGTGTACAAAAGTTTAGTATCAACAAGGCAGGCGGTGGTGATACCGGTGCATTAATGTCTGCACATACATGTTTCAATGCCCTTGATTTGCCTGAGTATAAATCGGAGGAAGAAATGAAAGAGAAGTTGTTGTTGGCAATTAGCGAGGGAGCTGGTGGATTTGGTTTTGCTTAGACAACAATAGAAGGATAGTATTGTATGTAAATATAGATTGAAATGATGATTGAATTAGAATTTAGACTACAATGGCCTCTAGTCGTTAAGTGTACTTTAGATTAGCCGACCTTCTCATCATCTAACTCAATATCTCATCTTCCAAGTCTCTTATTTCCTTTAACAGCTTTTGCAACCGCATCTTCTCTTCTTCTGGTGGAGAATTGACTAGCACAGTCTTATGATTCATGTGTACATATCATATGTTCAAAAAATTGTTAGTTTCTTATCTCATGGTCATAACAGTAGCACAAAATACATTCAAATACAATATAGAAATCTCTCACCTGATATGCAGCCCTTGCAGCACCAGCTAATTGATGTATACCTACTTTAGCATCACTTGTTATATTTGTATTGCAATGTGGTAAGAAAGAATTAATCTCAATGATATGTGCATGACACACCTCCATTAATTTGGTAGGTATAGACAGAGCCCGTGCTTCAATCTCTGCCTTTTCATCAGGTGACATACTATCATCTTTCCATGTACGTTGTAAATCTGCATAGGCAGCTGCATCATCATCAGCTGCATTGAGTAATGGTGAGAAGTCTAATGATGTAACTAATTCTGATGCTTTGGTTGCCGCTCCGCTTTCTTTATCTTTCTTTCTTTGTGTGTAGTTGGCTGCCATTTGAGCTGCTGCTGAACCTATCGAGGCACCAATTGCTGCAGCGGCACCACCACCGGGTGTGGGTTGCTTGGTTGCTAAATTGATAAGGAATTGATCGATTGATAGAGCTTTGAAATTTGCCATTTTATAATTTTGTGTAATGTGTACTTTTGTGTGTGTTGATGATATGATATACGTTATATCAGTAATGCCGATAGCTGCCACCAAAATCGAAAGACTGCAAAACCCAATAGAACTAGTTGTTAGGCGCTAATATGCATACGAATATGCTTCTTTTTATTTATCATCATGAGAGTACAAAATTGTACATAATCACAGTATCGTATTTATTCTGAGGTAAGTACGCTTTCTTGTTCATATGGCCATTTTTGCGCCCGCCCGTCTACCTCTTGAACTTGTTGATTGGTAACAATATACACTTAGTACATTGATATTATATACGCCTAAGACAGCAAAGCTCTTTAACATGCTACGGTACCGCGGGATTTAATCTATTGCAATACTTAGCACAATAACAAAAACAAGTAGGTGCACCTTACCAACATGAACAACAACAAGAAACGCCCTGCCGTATCAGATACTACCCTTACACGTCGGTACAGTCGTCGTATTAATGCCAATAATAATGCTGAGGCCTCGTTAGATGACTGTGTGGATGATATCATATTATCTATTGCATCATACCTCACATCATGTGAACTTTCAAATTTTGCATTAACTTGCAAACGATTTGGTGCTAGAAAAGGTACGGCAAAAGAAGATGATATACAACAAAATGATGTAAATAAATCTAATATTATTTTATCAAATGGGTCAAGAGTATTTGCAAGACCGTCATTCGATGGAACTAGAGTCTTACATCGCAGCTACCATCGGGAATTACCCCCAAATGAAAGGAGTAGAAAAGTTATGTTTCATGAGGGTGTGATTATTGAACATTCATTCACCACAGGGTCATATAGAGTTGAATTTCAGAATCAAAAATTGAAATTGAATGGGAACAGCAAACAATGGATACATCAGACTGAGGTAGTACCTACGGAAGAGATGACAAAGAGAATTGAACAAAGTTTGAAATTTTGTGTTAAGATAGAAGGAGATGCTATTCATGTCTCCCATTACATCATGGTAGGCAAAGAGCGATGGGAAATTAGATCAGGTTTTATTAAATCAGTAGTCGTTGGTATGGCGAATCGAATCCGTTCAAAGGTGAATAGGAATTGGTCGATGATGGAAGAAGCTGCATTACGAAGGGCTTTAAGTCTTGTGTCACGAGAAGGTTATCTCATGTGGGGGGAAAGAGAATCTTGGATTGGTATATGTCACCAGTTTGAACAGGAATTGAATCTATTATCAGAAGAAGCTATCAAGTTGGAGGTAAAATCTAATGAGTATGTATCAGATGGAAATATTGATTACTTGGTAAGTTCTCCTTGAATGTGAGATGATATCTACATGCTCTACTTCTAATGCATTGCCTTATCAGGGTCCGTTTCTAGATCGTGCATGCGGGATGGCAAGTGAATATGAGAATGAAATTGCAGTAAATGTTGTACCGCACAACTTCAGCCTAAACCGTATCCAAAAGTACAGTAAAAATCTTCTGGTGTCGTATACGAGAGATGTGTGTATGTTGTTAGACTTATATGAAAATGGTTTTGGTGGGATCTTGATCGATTATGGCGAAGGGTAAGTGGAGAAAGTCTTTTTTGGCTCATCTTTTAATATATATCATTCTTCTCACCACTGAACATCTACCCAAAGAAAAAGGGTTAAGATTGCATTACTGATTTCCTTTCTTCGTTCCATGCATGTGACGGGTCCTTTTGTAATAGCTACTTCTGTGTCAATGGTTTCAAATTGGATTCAAGTGTTCAAAAAGTACACCAATTTATCTGTCACATCTTTATCGGGCACACAAGAAGAAAGAGAGGCAACGTATTCGGGTCGATTAAATACATCTCTTTATTATTCAGGTGGTAGAAAGGATTCGAGGTATCCTGTGATCATTACTACATATGAGGAAGCAAGTAAGAACAAGCAACAACTGAATACGATGGGACCGAATACAATTTCAGCAGACTTTACCCATTTCATTATTGACGAAGGGGAGGGCTTCGAAAGGTATAGATGTGCACTCCTTTCAAGCTTGAATCATAATAGAGCTGCCATGCCATTGTTCTTGCCTGCAAGTCCAATCAACTGTCCAAAAGATATGCTAACGTTGCTGCATTTCCTCGTATCTCGATGGTTTGACAATGCCGATGTTCACGTCTTATCATTACTTAAATCTGCCGATGATTGTAATGAAGAGAAAAGTCGTCAAGTTGTAGCCAAATTGCAGACTATTTTAAGGGCGTTTACTGTCCATGGAGCCTAATAAAGTGTAATGAAGAGAGAAGGCATCAAATCAAAGCCAAGTTGCGGACTATTTTGAGGCCGTATACTATCCATCGTGTAGAATAGACCTTGTTGTGTTTTGTATTATTGGGTGCTTAGTTTGTTTTGGTGGTGACTTACTCATTCTATTAGTCATCACTAATGGCACCACATTGTCACTCCCATCATAGTCCATTTCATACCTTCTCCCCTGCTTGGGGCGGATGCTGTTGAACAACAACTTCCTCTCCACCCCCAGTGGCGGCAGCGGCAACCTGTTTCGACTCTTCGTTAGTCTTCTTTTCTTCTCCCTTAACCCCGGCTGTCTCCGACTTCTTCACACCCGAATCAACCTTAGGCACATTAGTAACACTCCTATCCGGTTGACCAGGCAGAGTAAACCTCCAAGACCGTCCACTCAAAACCGCATTCTTAGTATACCCAACCTTAACCATTCCCTTACCAATATTTGTCATAAAACTCTTCTTTTCAATCTTACTCAAAACCATTCTTTCATATTCCTTGAATATACTTGTTTCGGAGGTATTCATCCAATCGACTATTTCACGTTGTGTTACTCCATTATTGGTATTGGATATTGATATGATGGATGGTGATTTAGAGGCTGCGAGACATACTCTTTGGGCTATGGCTGCTCCTAACTTTTGTGCCTCGTGATCCCATGTAGAACCTTCGGCGGTAACCTTTTGTGAAAGCATTTGGAGTAGTTGCATATCAGTTTTGGAGTCGAATATTGATTCATCAAACTTGCCACTAGACTTCTTCTTTGGTTTGACAACTGGTTGATGAACTACCGTTGCATCATTATCCTTAGTTGCAGAGGAAGTAGTAGCGGATGATGGTGCTACTACTTGTGGACTAGCCTTCTTAGTCTTTGCCTTCTTGGCCGGTGGCGGTTGAGGGGACAATACTCCACTATCCTTCTCAACACTATTAACACTGGCAACACTACTCATACTATCCGATCTTCGTTTCTTCTCAGCCTTGATGGATGTAGTTACCTGAACCGTAATCGATGGTGGCGGCTTGCCATTATTACTTGATACCTTGGGCAATAAAAAGTAGAAACAATGTGATGCAATCTTAATTGCCATACCATCAGACAGCATAGCAAATTGTCCTTTCTTGATTGTCCGTCCACCAACCATTATTTTACGTCCTGTACATTCAATAGAATAAAAACCGTGCGGTGGAAGTGATGCTTTGGAATCCATATTTGGTAATCGTAATATATCATCCGGCAATGGTTGTGTAGATGATGATGGCTTTTCATTATTACCCTCATCATCAACTACTGGTGGTTCGTATGGTTTGTAAATCATACCATCCAATGGATCATCAGACGTATCTGCTGCCTTTTTACCCTTCTTATATAATCCAAGTTTACCACCATATGCGTCTCGATAGAAGATGGTGCACATACTCTGTGATAATTTGGGTGCCTTGTCATCTGTACTTTCTTTTAACCCGACGAATGATGGATCTTTGGTATTATGTTCTTTCCCTAGTGTTGTTGGTAATCGGGTTATTGGTATTGTTATTACTTCATTTGTTTCTGAAGAATTGTCTAACATTTTACCAACTAAACAGGCATAGACTGAGATACCATTTGTGGCATTTGATCCACCTAATACTGGATGTTGTTTTACTAATGGATGATTTGTTTGCAATGTTGGTGATTGTTGTAGATGTTGTGGTTGTGGTTGTATTGGTAGTTGTTGTGGCGGCACTACTTGCTGCTGTTGTTGTTGCTGTTGTGATAGTTGTTGCAGTAAAAATTGACGACTTTGCAAGGTATTATTTGATGAGGGGAGTGCTTGTTGCTGGGCCGCCGCCTGCTGAGCTGCCGCTAGTGCCGCAGCGTATTGCATGCCTGCAATCATATCATAGTCCATGATGGTCAGGTATTATATCAATTCTACTTCTCTCCTTCCTCACTCCACTTTCTAAACAAATTCATACTCTCATAAAAAAAAGATACCACAAAAGATACCTTTGGTGTGCGTCCACCACCATTTGAAAAGTAGATAAATGTTACATTTCTATAGCTGCACTTAGTCGGAGGCTATGGCGGAGGAGCCTAAACAGGTGGCCGCTGGAAGTGGAGAGAAAGTTGTTGTTGTTCAACAGCATCCGCCCCAAGAGGGAGGAGAGACGGGCTAGATAGGAGCGTCAGCCTTTAATAGTGCGAGTAGTGATGTAAAGGTATAATAATAGCACCAACAAACTATTATAAATGTTAGTGGACTATCTCTTAGTTGCAGTAATCATACTCCATGGACAGTAAATGCATTCAAAATAGTCCGTAACTTGGCTTCAATTTGGTGTCTCTTCCTTTCATCACACTTTTGGGCAATTTGGATAAAGAATCCTAAAGCTAACCCTGGCCGGTCGAACAGATTAGGGAGAAAAAAGTGTAACAAAGTCAGCATATCCTTTGCACAGTTGATTGGACTTGCAGGCAAGAACCATCGATGGGCAGACCGATATTTTAAGCTGGAAAGGATAACACACCTGTATCTTTCAAAGCCCTCCCCTTCATCAATGATGACATGGGGACCGATCTTATTCAACTTTTGTTTGTCATTAATTGCTACCTCATATGAAGTAATGATTACAGGATAGTCGGCATTCTTCAAGCCATTTTGATAAAGAGATTTGTTCAACCGGCCCGAATACATTGCCTCCCTATCTTCCTCTGTACCAATTAAACATGTGACCATATTGGAGAACTGTTTGAATGCTTCGATCCAGTTTGGTAAAAGTGACAGAGGTGCAACTATTACAAAAGGACCGGGTACTTGCATGGATCGAAGAAAGGCAATGAGCAATGCAATCGTAACTCTTTTTCTATGGAATAGATGGCGATTAGAGAAGGAGAAAAAAGTAGCATTATATTCAAAAATATACGCTCTTCTGCTTACCGAATGCCCTGATTCATCAACATACCAGGGACTCCATATTCATACAAGCCAATCAGCATACTTGCGCCTCTCTTATGACACTCCTCCAAAGGTACATTGCTATACCGTTGTAAATTATTGCCTAAAACCCTGAGTCGAACAAGATCTTCTGCTAATCCATCTACAAATTCACTTGTCTTCTCCAGTAACGTATCACAATATTGATCCTGATTGGCGAGGGTACATAGCATGAGGTAAAAAGATACAGATACATTTAAATGCCGCATATCATACTCACCAATAAATCAGCACTTTCTTCTGATACATTTATTGCCTCTGCCACATTGACGTCTTTTTCTAGCAGTTCTAATTCTTGCTCTAACTGTTGACAAATGCCCATCCAAGATTCTCCTTCCCGCCACATAAGACAGCCTTCTTCTGATAAATGACTAAGTGACTTTTGTAATGCGGCTTCTTCCATCAAAGACCAATCTCTACCTTCTAGTTGTGCTTTTACTCGTTCTATCATGCTAGTGGCTATTGATTTGACAAATTCAGATTCAATGTCCCACCGCTT
>Ga0214477_101458_pt1 | contig 11257 bp, 7 predicted proteins | sample M1_20Mar14CPVII9_FD_165058 | JGI IMG/M metagenome (GOLD analysis project Ga0214477, IMG submission 165058) | Marine eukaryotic communities from Monterey Bay, California, United States - M1_20Mar14CPVII9sort6BwellC16 | ecosystem: Environmental > Aquatic > Marine > Unclassified | place: USA...
ACAAAGTTCTTGTTGCTAGCGGAAGTGCACTCGAGCGTAATACATTGTGGAGACAAATGTTAGCTGACTGTTCATCCATGAGTGTAGTTGTAGATGCTGAGGCAAATGAAGGTACGAGCAGAGGCATTGCAATGTTAATGGCATCCTCTATTCGTCAAGAGTGTTCAAACAATATGGACTTTTCAATAGAGGAGCGGCTTGCCATCAAGAGCGAGACAACTGCAAATATACAAGCAAAACAATACTGGGAGGAGGCCAGTTCAACTCAAGAAAGTCTCATTGATTCAGTGATAGGCCCGTCCTCGTTTCATGAACATTAGATGCTCACAACCAAAATTGTTCTCTGTTCATAACCATACATAACTTATAAAGGTTTAGAAATTTGGTCCGGCTTTGGTTTAGGTTAGATACAATAGTGTGTGTAGCTCAATCATGGCTTACAAGGCCTTTGTAGCTTCACTCCAGTAATTGTTGTTCGAGAGCCTTCATTTTTGAATCAACCGTTTGATCTTTACCCTCCGACATTTCACATAAATATGATCTGCGGATATGTCTACTACTAGTTCTTGTCCGTCGTCCACCTCTAGTAACGTCGCCGTTCTCTTTCATCATTGCTTCAACTTGTTGTCTGGCAATATATTCATGTCGAGCAATGGCTCTTAGATAAGGCAGATAGTCAATAGATAGTGGACGATCCAGCACCAAATCTCTCAACCAAATGTGACGTGTCTTCACTGCTACATCATCATCGTCATGACGAAGTCCAATATACCTGAATAGCAGTAAAAGTCAGTTGGGAACAATTAATTTCTAACTTTCAAAAGACACAAATTCACACACCACTTACCATCGCTTGCAATTAGCCACAGTGGTGTGCATAATACCAAGAGAAGTTGTAGCTAAATGACTTCTCCTCAAATGAAGCAATGGTGACATGTCCTTGGTGAAACCGTGTTTACGAGCGACATCGAGCCCTTGCTCAAGTAATGAGGGCAACGATGACATTGTTGCAGACACATTCGGATTTAGATAAAGGTCGTCTTCAGAAACAACACGAGTCGTTTGTAATGATTGAAAGAAAGGCAGTATTTCTTCAGCTTCATCATTCAATACACTCTTTGAATCTTCAGAGGGGATCTCCTCGGGCACCACATTGTTGTTATCTAAGAGTCCAAGTCCTCGAGAATGTAGTTCAGAGTAAGAGAGTAGTTGACGATCTCTTTGCATGTTGGGGTATGTGACATACGAATCGCTACATCCAAAGAAGAAGCCAGTTTCATTCACTCCTGAAGAGTAGAGTGTCTCAAAGCTTGGTCTGTATAAAAGAGAAGAGTAAAGATAAATGAGAGTTGGGCTCAAGTAAACTGTCACCAAACAATACAATACTTACGGCTTCTTGTTCTTTGCTTTGCTGAGCTTATCAATTGTTGGGTCTGTGGTAGAATAAGATGGATCGATCGCGTGTGAACCAAAGCCTTCAACTGCCCCAGACAAAGACGGGATAGCTAATGAAGAGAGTGAGTCTTCTATCAGAATTGCATCACTCAAACGGGCCAATTCATCTGCGAAGTTGTTGGCATCAATCAAAGACATGGGATTGGTGTCAGAGGGTACCATTGCTTCTCTACTGGGCTCCTTGCAGTCCAGTTTTGCAATCACCTCATCCAACAAGGTTTGAGGATCAACATCTATTAGCTCCTCCGTCTCACTTTCTTTGCTGTCATGTTTATCTTCCATCTTCTCTGTTGAGGCAACACCTAGTTTTTTATCGTCCAAGGGCTTGTCATCTTCTTCACTCTCTGATTCGATCTCCTTCTTCTTAGGACCTGGTTTGGCATCAAATTCCTCCTCATCAGATGACGACATTAGTCCATCATTATTATCAGCCATGTTCTTTTGTGCCTTCTTTTGAGCATTCAATTTACGAGCCAAGTCATCTTTTGATGCCCTTGCTTCCCAGTCATCATCTCTAAGTTGAATATCATATTCAACATTCCAGCTATTAGATTTGGTACCAAATGCGCCAAGGTGTGAGTTTGAATGGAGAAGAAGTCCATTACTAGACTTCTTGTAGACAACGATTTCAGCAAACTTGCAAGTCAAGCAGTCAATGTTCTTTGAACCTTCCTCTTCATATCTAATATCTTTTGAGACACCTCTTGGTATCACACAAGGTGGGCAGACAGCAATAATTTGAGTGTCACTAATCACACGAAAGTGAGTGCACTCTTTACCTCCAATGAATACAACTGTTGGCTGAAACATATCACTTGGTTGAGCAGGAAATGTCGTTGATGAAAATCCCTTTCCAGTGATTGTAATGAGCGTATGCTTATCCCTCGGTACAAGTTTCGGCTCAACAGTTGAAACTAACGGTCTATCATCCTCAACCACCACGTTGGACATATTGGAAGAACAGTTTGCATTTGGCTGTAGTCCAAAGTTGTTCATGTCAACTTTGGTGTTGTTACTCGGTTCAGACTTTGCAAATAGTTGCATTGTATTCAGAATCTTTCTCATATCACATTGACAAACCTCGGCAATTAATGATAATCTTTTCAGTTTCTCTTCCAGACTAATATCATGGAAGCTCATACCTTCCGACTTGGACACTTGAGCCATCTTGATACTACATTCTTGAGGAAGAGGACGTTCGAGCGTGATATACTTGAATCGAAAGTTGCTAAGCTCGGCTGGTACTGATGTGGCTGTTAGGACGATTGGACATTTGGCCTTCTGGGCCACTTGAGCAAGTGCTGGCCAAAAGGCTGTGTCTTCATCAAAGAGTAGATCGACTGAGAGCACAGAGAGAATGAGAGATGCAGAGTAAATGTTAGGATGTGAAGTTGACAATGCGGACACGAACAGGATGTACAAAAGTAGTACTCACCCTCATCAATCAAAATAATGGTAAGAGAATGACTCTCTCTGACCGATTCTTCATCACTGTCAAAGTAGTCATCACTATCCTCGAGATCGTTAGTCGTATCCTCATTTCCAAAGAAGCCCCCTCCCTTCTCGCTCTGCGTTTTCTTCTTCGACATGGCCAGCGAGGAATGACTTTGTGTAGTCTCCTGGATAGCACGCTTCAAGGCTGCACCACTCCTTTGTTCTGATGAATTGATTTCAATTACTACACAATCGGATTGTTCAGCTACAGCATGAACCAAACTTGTCTTTCCCGAACCAGTGGGGCCGGTAATAAGGAATAGATTCTCAAGTCCTCCATCATCCAGAAATGAATCATCAGAATCATAACCCGATTTCTTCTTCTTCCTTCGTTTCTTCTTACGTTTCACTTGACCCAGGGACTGTACGGACTTGTGACGACGTACCTTCCACTCCTCGACAAAGTCAAGCAGTTTCTTAGATTGTTCCTTGTTACTATCCCCAAGAACATCGTCGGGAATTGACGTCATGGAGTGTTTATCCACCCAAAGTTGACTGTTATCGACCTCGGTATCAGAGTCGTCGTCACCCTTCTTACTGCTGCTGTCTTGATTGAAAACTGTAGATAGCAAGTCAAATGTAGATATCCCATCTGTAGTTGGTGAGCCATCGGCATCTTTGTATAGACCAGATAAGTGATAAGCAACCTCGTCCGTAGAAGTAGAGGGAGAAAGGTCGGGCTTCAAATGTTGATACCTCATTGTATCCCTCAAAACTTGAGACGACTTGCTATCAGTTTCTATTTTGCCAGCGGAATCATCATCTATATCATTTGATACGATATGAGTCGGACAAGGAAATCTCACTGCAGGAATACCCTTTACCTCCTCTTGAGAAAATATATGAGATGAAGCTTTATCCGTTTTTGATTTACCCGACAGCGCACTTGACTTTATATCATCAGGTACCTCCTTATTGCCCCCAGCCTTGTTATTCAATTTCATTAGACGTAACTCGTCCCGTTTCTTCTGTCGTTCACGTTCCTCTGCAGCTTTCTGTTTTCGCTTAGCAAAGAAGTCTGCTGCTTGATGTTCTGCCCCATCCTTCTTGGATAGAAAATTCTTATTCTGCTGCTTCTTCTTTGTGGTGACCTTCTTTTTTGGTTTCTCTACATACTCGACGGAATCGTCTGACTCGTCACTATCACTACTGGAACTGTCAATATCCATAACTTCTGGTTGTTTAGCCTTTTTCTTCGTGCCACCAGACTGTTTACCGCCCTTTTTATTACCCAATGTTAGCTGCTGTTTCTTCTTGGCTTTACCATCATCCACCTTATCCACAGCACGTTTCTTCTTATTCCGTTGTGCTGCCTGCTTCTCGACGGCTACGTGTTCATCATACTCTGCCTTACTAACACCAGGGAAGATATCATCGTTAGATCCCTTAACTGAAGTTGATGTTTTGGACGAAGCCTTTTTGGGAAGGAAGATTGATGCAAGTTGCCCTCCACCACCCTTTGAATCGCCCTTCTTCTTTTTCTTGGATGATATCTTGCCATCTAACTTCTTTGAGGATGATTTATCGGATTTAGTTGCAGTTGTTTTGCCCTTCTTTAACTTCTTGGTGGTGGTATTAGATGTGTCATCACAAGATGTGTTATTATCCTTTAGAGCAGAAGGTTTGGATGCTACACCACCGCTGCCTGTAGAAGTGGAAGAATTATCCCTTACACGTTTGGATTTACGTCTACCCGACTGCTGTTTATCCCTAGCTGCACCGTCAACATTATCCATTTCAAGTTCACTCATGTCTAAAATTTCAGTGGGTGATATTTTCCTCTGCTTCTTACTAACTCCAGTTGCAACTGATGATGCTGCCGATTTATTACTGTCATTAGCGCTTGTTTTATTTGCTACTCTTGCCCTCGCTGCGGCAAGTGCCGCGGCCCCGTCTTTTGATAAAGATGGTGCATATATAGGCTTATCTTTTTTATCATCAGTTGGTGCACCTTCATCATTCTGCTCATCTAAATCATTAGAATCGTTAGATGTACATCTATCTGAAATCATATTAGTATCACCATCATCATTTTCATCCTCACTGCTATCATTCTCAGTATCCTCTTCTTCCTCATCGTCTTCAATAGTAGATGAACGAGACAGTGTAGGTGAAGGCCCATGACAATTTTTCTCATGTTCACATGCCTCATTAAAATCTAAAAACCATTTAACCTTGCATACATCACATATCCAACGTTTTTGCAATACTTTTGTACTAGTATTAGCACCGGTAGTAGTAGTATTTGCAGTTGCTGTGGTAGGTGGAGGGTCGGTAGTGGTTGTATTTATTGAAGGTGCATGTGATAAGCTTTCGCTCATTTTATTTGGTATGTTGTCTAGAAAATTGCACAGTGTGGTATATGTTGATAGTATAATCTACGCCTCTCGATGGTACCCTTTGTATATCCTTACACTACTTTCAATATATAGAGGACTATCGCAAACAACCTCTAACTTCTAACCGCTAACCACCACACACTCTCATAATATGGTGATTAGATGAAACTTATTATTACATAAGGAAACTTCAAATGATAAAAGTTCAAGCTTCGATGAACAAGAAAGAACATACTTGATGCCACCCAAAACTTCACGCCACAAGATATTTTGGCACTAAACCCACTGTCGTGCCTTCAATATTTGGATGTAGGAGATAAACCAATAGACAAATATTATCTCCTGTACATCAATTATTTATTCTTAATGACAAACTTGATGAATATTGTCCAAATGTATCATAGAAAAGCAAGAAAACACCAAAAAAAACACCCATATTTGGCACATATCAAATGAATAGAGATGTAGTAGTTGTATGCCATCCTGTAGGTGCTACAATAGCGCTTGTTTGGCATTGTCTGAGTAAATACCAAGGTGATGAATACCCCCAGCATGTTTCTAGGGCCCTTGGCCTTACTTTTACGGCCTCGGATCTTGATTATACCTGATTTCATGCCGACTTTCAGGCATTTTATGACATCAAATGGTGATATGTCATCATGTAGGTGCTACAATAGTGGTTGTTTTGTATTGCCTGGTTATATAAAAAGGTGATGAATGCTTCCAATATATTTGTAGGGCCCTCCTAAATACTTTTATAGCAATATGGAGGCAGATTTCTTGCCTCAGATTCAGATTCAAGGCAATGTTTAGCCATCAAATGGTGGTGGTAGCACTCTTCTATTGTGTATATATTGGCAATTCATGTATAAATATGTATGTAGAGGGGCAATAGACACTTGTGGCATGCTGTGAGTGTTGTTAAACAAGGACTGCTACACCAATAAGAGGAGAGAATCCCAAATTTTCGAGGGAAATCAACGTCAACACCCAACAACTACCTTCCTGTGCTCTATTTTCCTGCCAGTGCTTGTCAAAGCCATCCCATATATAGATAATGACTTGGGAATGTGTACTACAGCATATGCATCACTCATGGTGGAGTTACAACAAGACGGCTACACATGAAAGACAAGAGAATCCGACTTTTCGGCGATGATCGATCTGTCTCCTTTGGATGTTTGGGTGTCCGCCACTACCTTCCTGTGCTCTATTTTCCTGCCAGTGCTTGTCAAAGCCATCCCATGTATAGATAAGGACTTGGGAATGTGTACTATAGCATATGCATCACTCATGGTGGAGTTACAACAAGACGGCTACACATGAAAGACAAGAGAATCCGACTTTTCGGCGATGATCGATCTGTCTCCTTTGGATGTTTGGGTGTCCGCCACTACCTTCCTGTGCTCTATTTTCCTGCCAGTGCTTGTCAAAGCCATCCCATGTATAGATAAGGACTTGGGAATGTGTACTATAGCATATGCATCACTCATGGTGGAGTTACAACAAGACGGCTACACATGAAAGACAAGAGAATCTCTCACAGAAACTGACTTTCTGTGTAATTAAAGTATTTATACTGGATTGCGATGAATAAGATTAAACATCAGCCCAATTGGCAGTGTCCTTTACTACGTCAAGCAAGATTACTTGGCAGCCTAGCAAAGCCGGTAGACTTGAGATTAAGAAGGGTGGATGGCCTTCCCGTCCTCTATGAAAACCTAGATGATATAAATATACACGACGGTATATATAAACCAGTCCTAACAGGTATAATCAAACGATTACTCTCTTTATTCTTTAATTCTAAACATTATAAGCACAACAAAGCGGTGTGCGTCGATTCTACGTGCAGATGGCAAGTTCAACAAGAAAGTGTATCTTTCCGCTAATTGGGACTCCTTCATCTCGTCATAATGCGTTTCTGTGACACTCCCCAACCATTATGGCTGTTTATCTACCTGTATGTTGGAACATAATAGGTCGAAGTAGTGGCCAAGCCTCGGGGTGTCCCCAATGCTTACTCAAGATATCAGCTGGGTTGTCGGACCCTTTGATATACGCATAGACATATTCACCAGTGGCCATGGCCTCCCTTACATAATGATAAGATAACATGAGGTGGCGTTTGTGAAGTCTTGATGGAGGGAGAGATAACCCGTCAACACAAGTCTTGTTATCACCCAATAATACCGACGGCCCATGAATAGGAACTCCAAGATATAGAAGTAACATCTTGATTGACTTCATCTGTTCAATGGCTGTCCTTGCGGCAGATGCTTCGGATCCAAATGTGGCAGTCTCGACTGTGTTTTGCTTCTTACTGAACCAGTCAATAGGAGTCTTGTTGAGAAAATGCAATACTGCAGTAACCGCCTTTCCATTCAGTACATTGTGGTACAGGTTTGCGTCTGCATAGGTGGTAATCCTTACTGCCTTACCTCGAGGCTCAGGGATGTTGCCAGGAAGCTCCTCGGTTGATCCTGCATAGGGAGTATTGGACCAATCATGGTCATGAACTGGAAGATCTGATAAATCTGGCATGTCAGTATTGTATCGTATGATACCATGTTTATACTTCATAATATATCCATAGATCTTCTTCATCCTCTTCAAGTGTCCTTCCCTTGGTGCAGCCCGAAAGCTTGACAAACTCATCACGTGTACCGCAATGTCGAACCTCCCCAGCTGTATTACCCACTGACACGCACCCACCAATGATTGGTATATCCTTATACCCTTGTCATCAAGTAGAGGAGACTCGTCAAGTTCAGGATGGTCATTCTTCTCTAGAGGTGTCTGACATTGCTTAGGCTTCTCACCGAAAAGCTTGAAGTATGTGTCGTCCATCTTCTCAATGTACTTCCTGGGTTCCATGCAGAGAGTGTTGCTTTCATCCCTGTAATAATCACAACCTAGAAGGTAATGAAGCTCCCCTGATCCCTTCAACTTGAACTTGTGGACATCTGTCAGCTCGCGGGTGATGGCTTCTGGATCCCTTGATGCAATTGTGAGGTCGTCGCAGTAGACAGCGATGTACTCATAATGATCACCTTGATCCCTCATCCAAATATCAGGCTCGGCGATGCATGGCTTGAAGCCCATGTCGTCAAGAACAGCAGCAAATCTCTCGTGCCATCTCAATCCCGAGCTCTTAAGCCCATACAACGCCTTGACGATAACAAATAGATGTCCCTCAAATTCGTCACCAAACTCTGGACCAGCAATTACGTATACCTTCTCCTTGGTATTTGCTTCAAGGTATGCGTTACCCACATCAGTCTGCCAGATCCCAAGGTCATTCAGTTCAGCCAAGAATACAACAATCCTTACCCCACGTAATGAAACTACACCAGAGTACACACTCTCGGTTGGCGTATCAGTCAGGTGACCACCAGCTACTAGCCTACTCTTGTACCGACCGTCATGCTTCACCGCATAGACAAAGTGGTAAGTAATCTTCTTGTAACCTTCTGGGGGCTTGGCGTGACGATGTGGCCCATAGTCATGGAAGACCGTGTAATCAAGCAATTGGGAAGTCTCAAGTTTCTCTGAGTCACGCCACTTGGTATTCTTGTTCTTCGCGTCTAGTTCCATCGCCTGTTTATGGTTACGAGGGACTTGGTGACCAAACATGTAAACAGTGGCATTCTTGTAGGACTCTAGCTTGGCTTGGTTGATCTGTCGGAACATCTTCTTGGCATTCTTGGCATCCTTCCTGATGTTCCTTGATTTGGTCGTCCACTTGTCCACCATCCCGTGCTTGAGGGCATACTCCGCCAGCAAGAACTTGTCAGCAATATACATGTTATGGATAGGGATGTAAGTGCACTCCCCAGATTCCCATTCAACTAGCACCTCGTGTCTAGTATTCTTTCCACTTCCCACGGATCGATGGTTGACAATTCTCCTGGATTTCCACGTGCCGTCCTCCTCTTGTTCCTGTTCCTCAATAAACTGGCACATATCATTATAATCAACAATCTTCTCAAACCCCTCATCACCAATCTTAACTCTAAACTGGAGCCTATCCTCATTGTCCTGCAGCTTATCATCATGGACGGTTAACGCCTCAACAATCTTGGCACGTAATCTCTCCCCATCCGCAGAGGGATGCATAAGAAATGTTCTACCTATCAGTTCATTCGGGTTAAACGTAGCCGATACCATCTCAGAATCCTTGGTGGACTGAACTATGGAAGGAATGTCAGGATCATCTGGACCTTTTAATTTCATTTTCTCACGGTGCTCTGCGAGTTGTCCTTCCTTTATCAATAACTCATCAGATAAGACACTCCGGTTGATGTCAGCATCGAACCTAATCTTCTTGACTCTTGATCGGTAGATGATTGCGTTGGTTGATGGATTGAACACAATGAATGTAAGGCCGTGTCCAACGTCCTCTGCATATCCAAGGAACCTAACAGCTATCTCGGTAGATTCAGAAGGAAAGTGCTTCCCTGGGTCTACATAGTTCTTGATGAGGCATAGTTCCCAGAAGTGGAACTGTCTGAGGATGGTTATGTCAGGTGTCTGACCAGTCAGTGCCTCATGCGGGGTTCTCCAGTCTAGTCTCTCCACTGCAGTTCGATTCATAATGAAGATAACATACTGGAAAGCATAAAACCATGCCTCTGAAGGTGCACCTGACCAATTTAACACCCAATTGACATATTTCTTGACCTCCTGGTACACCCGTTCTGAGTAATTCTGATGATGCATGAGTGGTTCAGATTGCCAATCCTTGATCATATGCATGCGCAATATGTTTTGGACAGTCTTGCTAATCTCTGCCTTGGCCATGTCGCTAATAATAATGTCCATGGCTCCCCGCTTTCTGATCTCATCCCACAATGTATCAGGGTATTCCTTGTCAGTCTTTACTCCATGAGCAGATATATACCTGGTTGTTAAACCAGCGAAGATTTGTGCAGCACATATCCCTCCCCATGCAATAATATCTGAGAAGACGGTGTCGGTTGCAACTGGCTCATTACGTCTATTCACATTGATTGCGGGGTATGACGAACGATATAGGGACTTGATATGTGGGTTCACGCCCAAGGATTGGTAGAATTGGGTGCTAGCCTTGAAGGTCTTTTCAACAACATCACGCGGTTGGTTGAGGAAGAAGATGCGCTCGCTATCAAAGTCAATCTTGCCCGGAGATTGTTTAAGGAAGTATTGACCGACAGTGCTAGAATCATCCCTGTATTTGTTCTTATCAAGGACGAAGTTGCAATCCTTCCGCATTTGAGATAGGATTGATGGTACAAGCGCGGGACCTCCTCCCTGTGATCTATTCCTCCTTACGGATTTCCCGAATTTGGATTTATTAATCTTGATCTTCTGGAACTCCCCGTTCTCATCGAATCCCTCGTAGATATGTGGATTGTCCTTCATCAACGGGACCTTGTCCTTGAGGGGATCGAAGTCATATATCGATGGATCCCATGGGACATCATTGGTGACGGCAATTTTAGGCAGCTTCTCAGTTTTCACAATGTTGGAAACTCATAAGGGGTTTGGGGATACTATTATCTGTCTGTATGTATGTATGTATGTATGTATGTATGTATGTTGAAAAGTTGCCGTCTGATTTTTAAGATGGGTATCTTTTGGGGTGGTATCTTTGCAAAAACATTGCCAATTGCCCCGGCCGCGTGAATTATTACAACAATGGGGGAAGGGTTGCTTGCCATGCTGCTGATATATCTATCACACCCATCGGCAATCTATGATATATAAATCAATATTAGTTGGTTTTTATTACTGACGATAATGCGTTGACGTCTCACTAATCGTCATTATCACAACAATTCATCTTCAAAAAGTAGCATATTTACGTATCGTGTTGAACTTAAGCAATTGCTGCCATCGGCCATCTATTAATTTACGGTGTTTATATCCGTCGTTGCTCCCTATAATATCTATTAATTATGATAGGTTTAGTTCACCGTCGCTTTGAA
>Ga0214477_101459_pt1 | contig 11241 bp, 10 predicted proteins | sample M1_20Mar14CPVII9_FD_165058 | JGI IMG/M metagenome (GOLD analysis project Ga0214477, IMG submission 165058) | Marine eukaryotic communities from Monterey Bay, California, United States - M1_20Mar14CPVII9sort6BwellC16 | ecosystem: Environmental > Aquatic > Marine > Unclassified | place: USA...
TTTTTGCCCGACTGCTACGGGCTGATTTCATTTTTCAATTTGTAAGGGTATGAAAACAACCCGTAGCAGAAGTGAAAATGACCCGTAGCAGGTCCAGCGAAAAAAGTGAAAATAGCCCGTAGCAAATCCAAAAAGGTGAATACAGCCCGTAGCAGATAAAGATATGATTTTTATTTTCACTAAGTCTAAATCCCCCCACTTTGTGAGTGTACAAAACCCTCAATTTTGTGATTGCTTATACTATTGCTGATGTTTCTTGTAGGGTTCAGTGTTATGTTTTCATATAACCTCTTTTTATGATCTAGATTTAACATCTGGTAGAGGTAGAGTGGCTCAAAGTAGGTTGTTTGCAGTTTATTTTGCCAGACTTAGTGAAATAAAAGTAACAACAGAACAAAGTGGCACCCAGGTCAGTATGAAAGGCTTCTAAGAAGTTCCGGTGAAAATAGCCCGTAGCGAAAATGTTGTTGTAAATGTGCCCACTTATATAGAAGAAATGACGCAGCGAGCATAGTAGGCACGATCGATAAGGCGTAGATGGACTACATAAAGCTCAGATTGTACCGTAATAGTGTTGACAAATAGCTGATATAGTTATCTGTTTACTTCCTTGGCCGGCGAAAAGCAAACTCGTTCAACAAACGCAAGTAAAATGCAACTATCCACAATTCTATCAACTCTCTTACTCCTCTCAACAACAAATGCACAAACAAATGTAGGATGTTCATCAACATGTCCACCACTAGGATATGAATCTGACTCATCCCATTTATGTATCGGTAATACAGTCGATTCAACTACCTCATCACGATTACATGATGTTTGTCATCCACTCCCTACCTCTCTTTCCAACTCACTAACTTCTAATTTGAGTAGTAATAATAATAAGCTATCATTAGATCAATTCAAATTACCAAATCATGTAACAATAATAGCCAATTATTATACAGGATGTGAAGCTGGTCGTCGTGAAAGTGGTGTCTATGCAGGCATTGCACAACGTATTCATGATAATTCCAATGGACGAATTAATTTTGTTACAAGTTTAAAGGGTGGTGGTAATTGTGAAACATGGGCTAGTATTTACCAGCAGGATGCGCTTAGGTATGTTCTCTTTGTTGTTGATTGGTGGTCGGGGGTGTATGTATGATTATGTTGTCTTAATGACTGTGTCTTAACTTTTTGTGCATATCATATGCTCACTTTTTACAACTCAATACACAACTCTCAATATACACAATAGCATGGGATTAAACAATGGTATCAAACCAACAACACAACCATACACAATCTCCGATATAAACCTAGACCTCCGAGACTACTTCTTCACCCCGCCATATCCACATCCATCGTATATCATATTAGATGAGAATTTAAATGTAGTATATAAGAATGTAGGACCATGTTGTGGATATGTTAGTTATTATGATTGTACTGATGATGTAGCGTTAAGATTGGATGGGATGTTAAGTAGTGAAATTTATAAGGTATATGATAGACAGATTGAGGCTAATAATGCGGTTGTTGTTGAGGAACCGGTTGTTGAGGAGCCGGTTGTAGTTGAGGAACAACCAGTTATTGTTGAGGAACCAGTAGTTACACCTCCCGTTGTTGAACAGATTGGATCAACGTTACTATGTCAAACAACAACATACTCTGATTGGTCATCATGCTCACAAAAATGTGGCAATGGAGGTATTCAATTCAGATACCGTGCCAATTCTATTCAGTCTGTTGAAACACGACCATGCCCTACTAACATTGCATCAACATTACCATCATGTCAAGAACAATGTGTAGTAGAATTTGGTACCGAGTTTTCAACGAAAGTTATTGCAAATGATTTAGATTCACCACGAGACTTGGCCTTCCATCCCACACCAGGAATTCATCTTGGTTCCTATTCCGAGGGACGGACATTCTACCCAAATGACGGTGAAGAATTATGGATAGCCAATGGTAACAATCACTCCGTATCCATCATTGCATCATTAGGGTCACAATATCAAACAACAATCTCACGACGTGATCGTGGATATTATCATTATATGAATAACATTACTGCATTGGCATTTAATACCGTTAAGGATGCTCCGTCACGAGCTTCGTCACAGGATACATATAACTTCTTTGCTGTATGTAATGACAATTTGAATGACTATGTCGGTACCAAGGAACCAAATTACTTCATGGGACCAACATTGTATGATACCGATGTTGTTAATAAGGTGGGGAGGAAGAATACTGTTAATAGAATTGGTGATGATTGTTCAAATCCGGGAGATGAGTGTTACTTTTTACATGCTGATATGCTGCATGAAAGTCCTGCCTGTATTGGTATTGCTCATGATCCTGAAGTTGAGACTGCCTATGGGGCAGTGTATTGGGCATTTGATACTACTGGTGACAATTCGGGCGATGGTGGACAGCTGTGAGTATTTTCTATTATCAACTGCCGTTCAGCCAAGTTTCTCTCAATTTGCTCACATCTTGTGTACTTCTTCTCCCATATCATAATAGTGTCAAGTTTGACTTCTCACAGCCACATGGACCTGGAAGTATGGACCATAGTATTGCTCAAGTGAGACGATACCCTGAGATAAAGCTTTACAGAGACGAGTCTAACGCTCATGGACATGCTGGCATGATTGTCCATCCCGATAAGCGTATCTTATACATTGCCAATCCAGGCAAGGGTACCATTGTTGCTGTTCACATCGATACTGGAAGTTACTCAAGGACTGCTAGAGAAGAGTATCCAATCTTCTCCAACCCTCTACCATCCTTTGAGTATTCAATCTATGAATGTGTGGATCAAGACGAAGTCTTTGCAAGTGGATTGAACAATCCATCAGGTTTGGCCTTGAGTCTTGATGGTACAAGACTGTTCGTTGCCGAGCGAGGTGGACGGATTCTAGCTTTGGAAGTTGACAGTGGTTTAGTTTTACAGTCGATTGATGTTGGTTATACATCGATTGGTGGACTTGCCGTGTCTCCCGAGACTGGAGATCTATACTTTGTTGACATGGATACCAATCAAGTAGTCAAGGTCGAGACTTCTCAAGATAATGGCGAATGTACATATCGATCATTGGTTGATACCAACTTCAAGACGTCTCTAGAAGTAGCTCAACTTCAAGTTGTGTTGGAATGTGGGGAAGATTCATTCTCCTTGAACCGAGACTACTCTTGTCAAGTCGTTTCCACGATTCCGAACGGCACCTTGTTCGAGCAAGTTCATACCGATACTGGATATGCTAGTGACGATCCCAATGTGCAAGCCTCGGCTGGTATGGATGAACAAGCCGCACTCCTCGAGAATCGTACTGACTGTGAATATGACTCCGAACTTAACTTTGATGCTTTACTTTTAGGTGGCTACTACTGTCATGTATGCTTGCCAAGGAACCAAGGATCGTCATGTGACGCTGGGGGAACTTGTTCCAATCAACAATGGGACGGTTTCTCTTGTGATAATCATTACTATATCGACTACAACGAAGATCTATTTGATAATCCATCGTTGTCAATCTCAAGTTTATATTACAATAAGACATTTCCAGAAGGTAGCAAGATTGAACTATCTAGAGGTATCACTTATCGCTTCACTGTTCGTACTGGTGATCAAAAGCCGGTCCATATTACTACATCTCCGGTAGCAGTGGTTTCTACTGCTGTTACGAGGAGTGCGGTTGTGGGTAGCGGAACAAGTAATGGTCCAATTCTCCTCACGGTTGATGATTCGACTCCCGACTGTCTTTACTTGACTTCTCCCCGGTGCTCTAGTGTACCATTAGTTATTGAAGGGGGCAAGGGATGTTCTGATAATATGGCAAGTGGTCCTAATGAGTGGGAACTCCGCCCGGCATCTTCTGCAAGCCACTTAGTAATATCGTTTGGGCAATTTGGAGGTTATGCTGTTCTTTTGATTGTTAGCTTCTTTGCTTTGATCTAATGATGTTCCTTTTTGATTAGGGTATCTAGTATATAATGTATAGAAGAAGACATTGTTTGAAGAAGTTAATATGTATTATTGTGTTGCCTCTATCTAACCCAATACCTGGTATAATCTATCTAACTCTCTTAATGGCGATCGGCAGTAGTACATTCAATGCCAAATTATTATCCATACTCAATAATGGAATGGCCAATGGCACTACTGGATTCTTCTGTTCAAATATCATTGTTAAATCTACTACTGCACTGTCATCTTTATCTTCTTGTTGTATATTGAATATCATTTTGCATTCGTTAGCCAAGTTTGGTACTCCTTTCTCTGAATAAAATTCAAGATACCCCTCTCTAGATTCAACACACTCCCATATCACAGAGAGCGGCAACAGCGGTGGTAAACCAAACACCTCCTCGACATAATCACCAACTTGTAATGGTATATCCACTCTATTATTCTTTGTCGATGGACATTTGACAGAATGAGAGGAGAGAACAATATTTGGCCAATTTGTTGGTGTTGCTAAGAAATCTTGCAACTCTTTTGTATTAATGTTTGATATCTTTGATGATGATGTTAACTGAAATGCATTGATATATTGTAATAAGAGGGTAAACAATAGCATTAATATGATTGTATGTGATGCCATTATATTGTGCTGTCCGCTCCGCGATTAGTTGAAAGTTGCAATGATAATAGTAATTTTATGAGAGTAGATAGTAGAAAATAAATGATAAATGACGTGGTATCCTCTTTATTCCATTGACGCACGATGACGATATGAATAAACAAAGAGCTAATGCTGCCATATAATACACTGAACAAATAGATATAGTAACAATCATGGCATATACATCTCTGATAATCACTCTTCTTGTGGCATTTGCTTCGACCACAAGTATCTCAGGAAAGTCCGCGTTTGTACTGTTTTATCATAGTGCTCAAGTGTTCAATATAATGTAGTATCAATAGTTTGACTACTTCCTTTGAACTTAGTTTGCCTTTATTCGATTGCCTTTGCAAACCACATGTACTAAATATCTACTCTCTTCCAGCGTTCGGAAGCTTTGGTAAAAAGTCTCCATCAACTAAGCTCCCCCTTCCCACATTCGATGATGCAACACAAAGATATGTTAAGAATCCATTAGATGATGGAAAGTATCCCTATGATGCTGTAGGGTCAGCATTACGTCATGGCCCTTCACCATTTCTTACACGTATCTTCAATGCCGACGAGTATGAACAGGGCATCTTAAAGTATATGGGCACTGCTAAAGTAACACGTGCCGAAGCAACAGGTAATGTCGATGCCAAATTAAATAACGTATTAGATTGGCAATATCAAAAAATGGAAGAAAAGAAGGGCAAGCCTAAAGTTGATTACACCAAATTAGATCCAAAGCAGGCTGCCTTGACTGTTGTTTGGGCATTGGGTATTACGCCATTAACTTTGTATGTTATTTCGAGTACCTTGAGTCAATTCAATAATGAACCTGGACCTTGTGTTAGTAAAGCGTTTGAGGGGTTGGGAATTTGCAGTTAAAGATATTTTGTTGAGTAGTGTTTGCTATGAGTTAGAATGTTAAGAACAATACTTGTTATCATATGCACAAAATCTATCACTGGTACAATCGGCATCACTTAAAGCTGAACCTCAGAAAGGCCCGACATGTATTGAATAAATAACAGGTTGGGGATATGATTTTGTGGTTAATAAAATAAGTATACCTGCATCTAGCTTATTAGCAAGGTGGTTATATCTTCAGATTCCTCACTATATCTCTCTTTAGCTTTCTTTTAGGCTGTTCCCCTCCTTCATCTTCTCCTTCCCATTAATCTTCCGTAATACCTTTAATAAAATCTTAACTCCCCAATAACCATTCAATCCGTTAAATATTATACCAAATAAAAACCAAAAGTATTTAAAGTTGGGAGGTAGACACGAAATTGCTGTATCATCTACCTCTTCGAAGAATAATGTTTTGATAATACCCCACCACAGATAAGGACATATCATTAATCGATAAAAGAAGAATGTCAATACAAACAATCCCATGTTAGCAGCCACACTCTTCTCTGATAGATATGTTGATTTCATAAATACCAAATGTACCGTACTTATTTCCATTAATAGAAATGGCAATACAATCTCAGGAATATCGTTCTCACAAAAGTATGCCATCACACCAAACGTTGCAATACCATGTAACAAGAAATCGTTTGATAAACTTTTAGTCGTTGCCTCGAAGATATCGAATATGCCATACCCCATTGTTATTGCTGGAGTAATACGATGTAATACTGTTAATGGCCCATCACATAGACTATTCGATGGTGCATAATAGTATGAAGTCCAGACACATAATAAACTTAAATAACCAGATACAATTGCATGTATTAATGAATACCAACGTATGCCACCCTTTTCATGTAATGTTATTAAAAGTATACCTAAGACTACAGCTGTTATAATTGCAACTTGTCTTGATGTGTAGTCGGCTAATCCGAGAGTGTCATCGATCCATTGAATAGTGACCAACATCTTTTATATTTTGTTTATGCGTATATAAAGTCTTATAAAGTATTATGTATCCGATATGTGTATTAGAATAAAAAGAGAGTGATTGAGGAGGCAGCCAACCATATATGGTTGCCTTTGTCTCAATATATCAACGTCTCTTTTGACTCTTGGCGACGATTTGGTGGTATTAAAATTGTCACGAACTATGTATTTCATCACAGATAAAATTTCACTGCCCTTTATCTTTCGCCTGGCAATAGAAGAAGTAGGCATGCTAATTGGCTAATACGGCAGAGGATGGCAGTGTTTATGTGCAATACTATCACACAATATTGGTTCTACTAGTGCCTCGAAGCTACAATGTTTCATTGCAATACTCATAATTAAAATAACATATAATAAATAATATGAGCATGTGTCGTCAAGAAGAGTTCGTTGCCATCGTTTCGGCTATGCAAGCATCTGAGAATGACGGCGGAACATATGATCCAACCAGAAAGTTTCAGTATGGTCTCTCGAGTAGCAACAACGTTGTTAATGGCCAACAACAAAAGGTGGTTACTGAAGAATGTCGAGCTCGAATGTTGAATTGGTGTTTGGATGTAAGTATCTCCCTATCGACATCTGTGTGATTGTATCTCAACATAAATACAACAACCAATATATTCTAACACCAACTCTATATCTCCTTCTTTGTATACAGATGATGGACTTTTTTGAAATGGATAGAAGTATCGTTGTAATAGCAATGTACTATCAAGATCGATACCTTGGCACAGAGAAGGGTAGAGCTGCTAGAACTAACCGATCTATCTTCCGAATAGTATCAGTTACGTCACTCTACATGGCATTGAAACTTAGTCAACCGGGCAATAGATGGAATATAACATCTCATGCCTTCGCCAAGCTATGTCAAGGAGCAGTATCGGGAGATGAGATTAATAATATGGAGATTGATATGCTCTTTGCATTAGATTGGTATGTTAACCCGCCAACTCCGATGAAGTATGCCGAGGCATTATTAGAGCTGATATTCAACGGCTCCTCAAGTATCAGTGGCAGTGACAGTGGCAGTAGTACAAGAGAAGACTACTTTGTAACAAAGAATCCTCTGCTTTGTGATGATGAGGATACCACTAGCCAGAGTCTACCTCCTCAAGAACTAAGAGAGCATCTTCATGAGTTGATCTCATGTCAGTTAGAAGTTGCATTACATGATAAACGATTGTTTCAAGTTCGTTCATCTGCCATTGGAACGGCAGCAGTTGTTAATGCCTTGAAAGGTATGCAATACGACGAAGGTACAAGATGCAATTGTGCCTCGTTTTGTCAAGAGAGTATAGATACTGTTTTGGATATGATGACAGCTTGCAACTTGGTATCATCAGAAGAATGTTTAGAAGATATTAGAACGGTACTTCTCAACTCGGTTGTATCTCCAGATAGTAACGATGAAGGCTCAAGTCGAGAAGATACCAATACAGAGGACTCTGCTGCCGCTGCTCTGTCGTCTGACATAACAAGGGCGGAGTCTCCTCCTCCTCAGCAAAGAAAGGTCAGAACACCGCCGGTATCATCATCTCCTACATCTATATTGCAAGTCTTATTAACAAACTCAATCATACAAGCTCGTGCAGCTTAGCTTAATCGAAGCGAAACTTTAGACACGACGGGGTATGACGGGGTATCTCAAGAAGTAGGAGAGTTAGTAGAGCGAGTACCTAGAGATCTTGCTTATTAAAGCAGAGTATACATATCATATGATCCTTTACTGTTTTCTTATTTACAACATACATTATCTACAAGGTACCATACTCCGGTCGGTCAACAAAACTGAAACTAGACAAGAAGACAAATCAAAACATCAGGTCCTCAGTTGAACAAATTCTTCTTGCACTGTCCACAATCAGCTGGAAGATCGTCCACTGTATTATTTTGCAAGAGTTCAGCACAGGCTTGTGATTCATTACTGCAACAGTTATTGATACACTTTCGGTTTGTATCCTTCCCTTTCGTTTTGATAGAAGGGGCTTGAGTGGCAAGATTTAAGCATGCTTGTTGGGAGTTGCAACTATCTTTGATGAATTTAAGGTACCCACCATCTGAAGCGGTGAACTGACAAGCACTAAGTGCATTGCATGAGCCTGAGATTCCCAGTGTAATTTCTCCACCATAACCAGAATAAGCGTATGAATTATAACCAGCGACAGCGAAGCAAGAATTTTTACCAACACACGAGTTGCTAACCTTTCCAACAACACCGTCTGTAGCGAGGTATCGGCATGCCTGCGAGCCAAAGCACGAGTTGTATATCTCTTGAATAGACCCACCATTACTTGCAATACCAAGACAGGCTCCGACTTGACCGCATGATCCTTCCATAGACCCAATGCTTCCTCCATATCTCCCAGCATTCTCGCAAGCTCGTGGACCTACACAAGACTTGAGGACCGAGCCGATAGTTGCATCCTTACAAGCGTCAGGTCCAGAACAACTAGGAGATATTACATCTCTACAAATGAGGCCCGTAAAGGTGGTACATGCATCTGTTCCAATGCAACATCCACTTAAGCCAGTGTCAATATCGATACATACATCAGCACACGAGGAGCCATCTTCAGTGTAACCATCGACACATGCAACAACATTACTACTATCACATCCGGGTATCTTAGGACTTGGAGCGAGGAGCCTACTTCCTTCAAAGAGGGCACCATACAATGAATCTTGATGTTCATCATTAACGACGGATAGGATGCCAACATCGGATCCATCATTGTGAGTAGATGATGATTCGACGATGGGGGCGTCGGCTTGATACTCTCGAATCTCACGTTGTGCGGTACGTCGTCCGATACGATTCTTTGTATTGCAATAGATCAAATGTAATCATCCGTATATTGGTGAGCAAAGAAAGATTATTGCAAATGTTAGATATCGTCGGGGCGCAGAAAGTGCATATCATGTGAACATATCATATGCACGCTATCATATCATATTCATATGAACACATATCATTGCATGATATATGCACAACAAAGACATACCAATTTACCAAAAGACCATTGAAGAGTATTGGCAATAACTAGAGCAGGGAGGAGTTTCATGGTGTGATAGTATGTTGGTTGGAGAGAAGCATGCGGGTTTGTTTATTGTTTGCACGATATGAATATGATGCGGCGTTGCAATATGGCAAACTTTTTACATCGTGGGGCATACACGCCGTCAATGCAGTATTTCACCCCTCCAAACCTCTACATATTTACCATGTGTATTATCATCCACTTAATCAAATTCAATCTTACCTCGTCATAATGATACATCAATAACTCCAGCATATCTTGGTTAGATTGCATGTGAGTAGAGGGCTTAGTAATTTTAGTGGTGTTTGTCTCAAAAATGATTTCACAAGAAATTTGGCCAACTTTTTCTTCTTGCTCTTTCCTTAGTGCTCTTTCCTAGAGACAAACGGGGTCATGCTGTAAGCTCAGCCTATGCATATGACTGCATGGGATGGGGTCATAGAAGAGGTAGTTGGCATGTTTGTTTTATGAGGATACCTTTTGTCTTTGCTAATATGTAGAGAGTTTGAATTTGAGAGGAGATGAGGTGTGGATGGGTAACATCCTGGAGGAAGTACAAGAAAAAGTACAAAAGAAGAGAAAAAGAGTTTCTATACATTTACTTTGTCTACTTTACTTTACAAGTACACATACTTTGCTTTCCCTACTTCCCCACGGCTTAATTTAAGGCAGGGTCAGAGAACATTCCTTTTTTCCCTTCCTTACTCTGAAAGATTAGTGCATGGTCATGACCAACATCTTGTACAACAATACGATCATGAATTTGTGCCTTATCTGGTGGCAGTGTATCAGAGGATCCCTGACAGCTACTCAATACCTCACCTCCTTGAACTTGAAGAGAGGCATAAAAGCGTTCACTCCGTTCTCTTCTTGACGGTCCTTGATATCCATCCTCGTCACAAATCTGATTCCCCAATTGTTTAATATCACGCTGACCTGATAGATACACAACATCTCGAGAGGCATACCGGCAGAATAGGCTCGTATTATCATCATCACTATCACTTGCATCATCGCCCATATTATTCTTGTTAACATTGTTGGTAATGTACGGAGCAGGAACGTTAGGATTATCTTGTAATCCCCAACAATACTGATTATACTCTTGACAATCATCAAACTCTGACGTTGTTGGTAGACGAAAGTCCAACTTGTTAAATGGTGAAAGTGTATCCTTATCTTCTTCTTCAGTTTGTTCACTGAGGGTAACAGTACTTTCATCAGCAGTAGGGAAGTATCGTCTCTTGTCCAAATAGGCATATGATCGAGGATTGGCAGCCACCACCCTAATAGACGGTAGAGAAGCTACTAAACCATCAGCACCCTCGGGTTGACCATGTCTATCCCCAAAGCACCAACTATCCGAACTTAATCCCCATCGATGAACAAACTGTCCACCAGCTGAATGTCCAGCTACCACAATCCGTTGTAAGTTTGGATAATTCTTTTTGTTACATAATGTTTCAAGTAATACATCCATTGCACCATAGGAACTAATTGTTGTAGTGGATGATGATGATACGTCTTCAGCAGCAGGAGGAGGCACACTGATTGATTCGGCACCATATCGAAATGTGTGTGATACGGGTGCACGATCAGCCCATTGCAAGAATGGTAATGAAGAAGCGGTAGAAGTAGTGGGAGTGGAGGATTGAGGCTGGCCATCAGAGGGGGCAAGGAACCAA
>Ga0214477_101460_pt1 | contig 11234 bp, 10 predicted proteins | sample M1_20Mar14CPVII9_FD_165058 | JGI IMG/M metagenome (GOLD analysis project Ga0214477, IMG submission 165058) | Marine eukaryotic communities from Monterey Bay, California, United States - M1_20Mar14CPVII9sort6BwellC16 | ecosystem: Environmental > Aquatic > Marine > Unclassified | place: USA...
CGTATTTAGTACGTATTTGAGGGGCTTACGGTATTTACAGTATCCTTTTGTACGTATAGTTTACGTAGGGTGTATTTTATTGTGTATTTTGGCAATTTTCATTGTGTATTTTTAGAAAACCCTATTGCTGATACTACTATCAATCAGCCCAATAACAAACACAAAGAATGGTTAGATCAAATAACAGAGGCGGCGGAAGAGGTGGAGGTGGAAACAGACGCAATAGTGGTGGCGGTGGTAGAGGTGCAGGCTCGAGACGCAACTCAGGAGGTGGACGAGGTAATAATAAATCCAGCCCTGCTCGAGGACGGGTAAGTGGAGTTTATATATTTCTTTGGGTATTGTATGTTATGTGTATGGTGGTATATAATATATGGTATATGATGGGGTGGAAGAAAACTTTATTATATCATGGATTTGCGCGGATGATATGTATATATAAATATTTTACACATCTTATGTTGTTGACTAATTTTATCAATACATGTACTTTTCTTCATAGAATCAAAGTGCTGGTGGTGGAAGAAAACGATACAGTGGCGGAGGAGGAAGAGGTGCAGGAGGTCGAGGAAAGGGCAGAGGAGGAAGAGGAGGACGCGGCAAAGGTAGAGGAGAAAAGAAACAAAAGCCAGCTACCGCAGAAGAATTGGATGCGGCAATGGATGATTATTGGATGAAATCTGAGAATAAAGAAATTGCATCGAAGAAATTGGATGATGATATGGATTCGTATTGGGCTAAAAAGGGTGAAGGTACAGCTGCTGCTACTGAAGAAGGGGGGGATGAGAAACCTTCTGCCGAAGAAGAAGTTGCGGCTGAATAATAAGTACAGTAGTTTGTGTTTTATCAAACTTGGGGATTTAAATGTTTGGAGAAGAGGAAGAGAGAGAGAGGTTTAATATCATTTCAAGAGAAAAGAAGTGCATAGTGTGAAAAACAAAGAGGGGGCATTTGAACCCTCAGATATTTATTAGCAAAAAGAGATTAAGAACTATCACACAAGAAATGACATTTATTGACTACACAAAACAATTCCAAACAACTCCTATCAGATCAAGCAGTGGAACAAGTAGTTCGACAATGGCACTGAAGCTTCAAATGAAAAGTGGGTTGATTTGTGAATGCCCTTTGAGAGGTACATTGTTTGGCCACATATTCATATCACCATCGTATTATGATATATTTTGCAACACCAAAACTATGGAACTTCATCCTATGGCAAATAATCTAGTTCGATTGGTCTTTGAAGTCAATTTCAACTTCCGTAATTATATCAACTCCTAGTTGTTTGTGTACATTCACCTTATTATTTTCAACCTCATCGAACTCTCATAGAGAATGCTAGTAGGATACCACTCATACTCAAGCGGCCAATTGCGTGCATACCTACTAGAGAGCAACTGAATAGACTTCAGCATCACTACATATCATATCTTTCTTTCGAGACTAACAACCGCTCTCTTCTCTCAATCGTGATCTAGGGTGAACACCGCTTACACCAATTGCCGGTGGGCCGGTTCCTCAACAGTAGGATACCGCCACATATTCTTGTAAAAAGATTTTTCTCCCCCTTCGCGTCCCTCCCCCACCATCACTGCTATCACAATCTCCCCAAGTATGAGACTACTAGTGACTTTTAAATCATAACACATCACATCATTGGGCAATCTTAGCACATCATAAAGAAGATGGCTGCAAATGATTGCTGGGGAGCATTCGGATCTGATAGCGATGCTGATGATGATGATTCGGTAAATATTGGTAGTAATACCAATGGCAGCCAGAATCAACAACGCAATCCATTTGAACAAGTAGCTGATACAGTATCTCTATCAATCACTCAATATTTTGTATCATTGACAAAATCTACAGGAGTATTACTCCAAGAACGAGTTGTGGGCATTGGTCAATGCAGTAGTGACAATGGAGATTATGCAATCATGATAGAAAGAGTTGGTGGTAGAGGGATGAAGATTCTAAAACAATCTGAGTTACAACCTGGATCACAAGTATATCAATGCGATGCTGCAATCTTATGGAAGAGAGATATTGACACCACTGAATATTCACTCATTAAACAATCACTCATACCGGGAGGAGTTCTTTGGTTGATCCTTGCAACTAAAGAGCATGATAATGATATCAAAGCACAGCTTAGTGATTATCCAGATAGTATTTGGGATATAAACTTCAACTCTGTAGAAAGTACCAATACATTATCCAATATTAAAGTGATATCAATACAAAAACGAGCTTGTGTTATCAACTCTTGGAGCTGTCCATGGATGAATAAACAACAACGAATACGAGCTGAGCTTCCAACATTGAATACAAATGATGATTTTGTTATATCTGAGAATGAGACATATTTGCAATACGAGAGGAAAGTAGCCAGTGTTCTGACAATTTCACCCAGTATTGCAGAACGAACAAAAGAAAAGATATGCGTCAGTTCTACTGAATCCGTGTATTCAACAATATTGACTGAAGCAAATGTTCAAAGGGTAGTAGAAGTATTGAAAAAGCATGGATTGGTTGTTATCAAAGGTTTGCTACCTCATACTCAGACGACTAAATGGGGAAAGGCAGTACTAGCTGACTTCAACTCAGCAGTAGCTCGCTTAAAATCTCATCAAACTAGACCAGTAGACTTGATGAATCCTCAGAAAGACGGCACATTTGAACCACTTAGCTACAAAGAGTTGGCTATGCGCGAAGACCTTAGAGTTGATTTGCGATCTGGGCCAGAGATGGAATTGTTAAGGTCTTCTGAGAATGCAACAGCACAGCAAACTATGGATGTATCTACTACTGATAATAATGACGGCCCAACAATAATAAATGCAGATATCAACGGTACAGCATCGAGTTGGAGATATCATCCCTCTATATTAGCAATTATAAAGGCTACGTTCAATCCTAAAGATGATGACCTATCAAAGGGAAACTTTGGTCGTTGGAATTTTGGAGGTTCAGGACCTGATGGAACGCCACAACCACTTCGTCTTGGTCAAATTGGATCAGTACTTAGCTGTCCTGGATCTGCAGATCAAGCTGTGCATGCGGATACTCCTCATTTATTCGAGCATGTAGACTGTCTACCCTGTCACTATCTAAATGTGTTTACTCCTGGATACAAAGTGGACAACTCTACTAACAACAGTAGCTTTCGAAACGAGTTTCACAATGGAATATGGAATGGTAACTCTACGATTGGCGGAACGGCATTTGTTCATGGTAGCCATAGATTAAGTGTTACTGCTCAGCTTCTTTCTGAGGAGGATGAGACAGAGGATGATACTGCATTGACTCGCAAACAGTTACTTCAATTACGAACTCTCCGGCCAGCTTTAGATACAGGGGATGTTGTGTTCTTTGACTGCCGAACAATTCACTATGGTCTTGCAAATACAAGTCAAGGTGACAAAACAGGTACATACGTCGATGCTGGAAGAAGACCTATGCTTTATCTTAATGTATCACAATCATGGTTTCATGATCCGAAGAATTGGGATGACAGAGAAAAGATCTTCTAATAAAACTAGTAATAGCTTGTTACAGTCTTGGCTCGCTAATATCCAATACAATACCATTCACAGCCTGAACAAATTCGCCGACTGACATACCCAACTTCCAGTCTTTGTCACCTCCACCCATCCACATGAAACTAGGTCTAACATTATCAACGATACTCTTGCATACCACAATTGGTATAGATCTATCTAATAACCCAAATGGTGATACTCCATTGTGTGCATATCCAGTTAAACGTAAATTGTCTTCTTCTGGTGCTAATCTCAAGTCAGTAAAGTAATTTGCATCAAAACGAGTAGATCCGACGGGTCTAAGTCCTCTCAGTTCTGATGCTAACTTCTTTGTATTGATACTCTCAACATACTGTACAACAATAAGATAATATTTTGAGTTGGTTGGGTCTGCTTTCTTATTATCTTTGTTTGGTTTATAATTCTTATTCTCAAATAGACATGCCTTGCAAAGTTGTGATGTAGACTTTGCCCCTAATATAACTTTACGCTCGTCAAGACTATTGCGTGAAGAATAGATATGTAAAATAGGTTATGTACATGTAATACATCTGCTGCTGCAATATCATGCAAAATATGAATATATCATTACTTGTCAACGAGCAACAACATATCTCACCTTAGAGTATAGTAATTTGATGGACAATGTTTCCAGATACTCGAGTAGCAATTAGTTTCCTCCACATGTCGACGTGCTCTTCTCAAGTCTGAAGTTATTTCATAATCTGATGATCCTTTACTCGCCCAAACAGACTTCTCCAGATTTGTAATCTTTTCTTTGAGGACTGCAATTGACTCTTCCATCATTAATGTACGACAGTTAGTATTAGTAGTAGTGTTAGTATACTTTGATGACATAATTATACCGTATTTGAGTAGGTACTCTCCCATTTACTGTTAATAGACTCCCAATACAGGCGAGTGCCTTAGGCAGTGCCTTAGAGCCAAATCTAGTGCTAGGCCATTAGTTCAGTAAGCATCTTATCGAATCCAAATAATAAAGACTAGGTAGACTATTATTATATCATGGCATCAAGTGGCAGTGGATACGATCTATCATCCTCAACGTTCTCACCCGATGGACGGATATTTCAAATTGAATATGCCGCCAAGGCGGTGGAGAATGCAGGTACAGCACTTGGATTAAAATGTCGAGATGGTGTTGTTTTGGCTGTTGAGAAACCATTGCAAAATAAAATGTTGGTAGCCAAGACTACTGGACGGCGTATCCATACTGTGGATGAATATGCAGGTGTGGCTATTACGGGATTTGTTAGTGATGGTAGGCAGATTGTTAATAGGGCAAGAGAGGAGGCTAGTAATTATGATACCACGTGAGTTTTATAAATTTTATCTTTGTGTTATGTATTGTATTTTTAACTATGTTGATATTGTTTGGATTTATTGCAAATCAAACTAACTCAACAACTATTACAACATATAATAGATACGGCACCAAAATTCCTCCAACAACATTAGCATCCCGATTATCCACATATGTTCATTACTTTACACTACACGGTGCATTACGTCCCTTCGGTGCATCAACACTAGTAGCCGCATACGATCAGGCCACTAAGAAACATTCACTACACATGGTTGAACCCAGTGGTGTATCATATGAATACTTTGGTGCCGCGGCCGGACGGGGAAGACAACCAGCACGTACTGAAATGGAAAAGTTAGCAATCAATCCAAAGACTGCATCTGGAGATGGTGATGAGGGATTAATTACAGTAGCAGAGGGTGTTAAGCAATTGGCAAAGATTATTTATACATTACATGATGAAGCGAAAGATAAGCCATTTGAATTGGAAATGTCATGGTTAAGTGAGGGTACTGGATGGAAACACGCTGGTGTACCCAAGGATGTGATTGCCGAGGCAACGGAATGGGCCAAGAAGGAAATTGAAGAGGCTGAGGAAGAGAGTGAAGATGATGATGAGATGGAAGAGTGAGATGAGTGTATAGGTTAGAGAGAATCATGGGAAAGGTGTATACTACTACGTGTCGTAGTGTTGCCTTGAGGCAGGTACATCTTTTTCCGTGTTGATAAACATACTAATATACAGAATACTAGTATTACCATCAAGGACTATTATTTCATCATTGAGGCCGAGTATCAGATGAAGATAGTATATACGTAACGATCCGATAGAGTTTGTCCAAATCTTACGTAATCCCCAAATAAGTGCTACTATAATTTAGGGACTTAAGTGACTTCCGGGGGTTGGCGCTCAGCCCCCTATAAAGATTAGAAGATCTAGTGGTCAGGCGTTGGCGCTAGTTGCTAGCTAGCTAGCAAATTTTTGTACTATTCCTACGTAGATTTCTACGTGCTAGCCAGCTTGCTAGCCAGGAGATTTCCATTTTACTAAGTAAATTGTACGTAGCTAGCTAGCCGCTCAACTAGCTCGAGCCGAGTTCGATCCTTGATGGTCAAAACAAAAAAAATGTTGTTACATGCTACTTTATAATGCTTTAAAACACTAGTTAATCATCTAGAAATACCGCCATATAGCTAATTCGATATCTTGAATATGTATATTGAGCGCCGATGTGCTCACTTTTGTACTAGGGAACTTTTATGATAACAGAAAAACTCACTGAAATTTTGCTAGTCAGCGTGCTAGCTAGATAGCTCTCTAGCTAGCGCCAACTACTGACCACTAGGTACGCATCTTGCTAATGGTAAAAGTTTCCTCAAATATCATCTCGCTCGTATCCATTTCGACGATCATTATCTGTGGTAGGTATACTCATCATCTTACTTGTTGCAATTGTTGGCACTCGATTGGGGAAGGGTAGTAAGGGCACAACATCATATCAACACAAAAGTTTCAGTAGTATTAATATGGAGAAAATCAAGTACATTGAAATACCATCTGAACGAGAAGATGTGAAACGATACTCAACAGAACAACCGATATCAATACATGATTGGATGAGCTTAGTATCTACACGTTCCCCTTTGGGTATTGAAGCAGCAGTAGAGCTTTCTAATATTATATCATCTTCTCCCTATGCATCGGTATTGTTTGAAACTCCAGGAACAACTTTACAATCCAGTAGCAGTGATCAATTTGAGTTTGCAATTATAAATCAACCTGCATTACAAAGATTTGCAGAGAGCATGCCAGACAAAATGGCATTTGATGAGCACTTTAATACATGCAAAAAGAACGAGAAAGATAAAACAGTGTGTTCATTTGCAAATCTTGGCGGCGATGCAAAATTAGTTTCACCTCTACCACAGTCAAACATAGATGATAAATCTTACGCACATTTAGCAATCTTTATACGAAATGTACATAGAGATCAAGTGACAGAGTTTTGGAAGTTGGCAGCATCTACATATATCAATGTATTGAAACAAAAGAATGATATAAACAAAGATGCCAAAACTTGGTTCAGTACTAACGGTATGGGGGTGAGCTGGCTTCACCTACGAATTGATAGCAGGCCAAAGTACTATTCTTATAGTCCCTTCAAATAAATAGAGAGGGGGAGATACTCAACAAAACTTAACTATACATGTTACTGGTAGTACTATATTATACCAAACAAGAACTCAACAAATACTTCCACATAAAACTCCAAATTATCTGCTTTGATAAGCAATATCATACAGCATCATGGACATAACCATACAGCACTCTATCAATTCACAAGCGTACATTGGCCATCTTCACACGAATTGTCTTACTTGCTGATAATTGAACATCATAAAAGCTTGTATCACCAGTAGCGTCAAAGCGTTCACTCCATTTGACAATCATGCCATATTTACCATTGTACATCGGTGCAGCCACAGCTAAATGTACAATATTTCCATATGGAATGATGACGTCATTTGGATGCATCCATTTATTTCCGTATAAATAACTTACTTCAAATAAACCGTTGAGGTAGGAAACAACTCTCACATCTTTGACTGATTTGTCCCAACGAGGTTGAACCAAGATATTTTGAAACAAAGCAACAGGATATGCGTCAATAACAAGTCCCGAATACCTGATAGTGTACTTTCTAGAGAAAGAATCGTAGTGAACCACAGATCCATACTGTCGAATACCATTGGTTGTAACATTAACATTACTGACGGTTACAAACATTCCAATAGGAATTGTATTGAACAAGCTAAAACCGTGACTATACTCGTTGAATGTGGGTGGTGGTGGAGGAGGAGGAGGAGGTTGGTGTATAGTATTGAGATCATGGTCATAAAAAACAGCACGCTTGGTTGGACTCTTCAACACATCATAGGCATTACCAACTACCTTAAAAGCTTCTGAAGAGTTGGGAGCTCGGTTTTTATCAGGATGAATCTTTCTAGCAATCTTGAAATAGCTCTTCTTTATCTGAGCTTCAGTGCTATCTCCATCTACACCGAGAATACGATAGTACGATAGTCCTCTTTCACTTGCACTTATAATGTCATCCGCCGCCTGAGCTTGCTCTTTGGTATATTCCTCCTGTTTTTTAGTTGATGGGGTTGTGTTGTATGTTGCGTTTTCTTTATCTGGCACAGAGTTTGAAGTTGGCTTGCAGTTTGAGGTTGGCTTGCTCTTTGGGGGGGATGTCTTAGGTGACTTGGATTTTGATGCAGCTTTCTTCGGGTGTGTAGACTTTGTTTTTGGAGACTTCTTTGGAGTGGATTTCTTTGGAGAAGGCTTGCGTGTATATTGTCGTGCATATCCATTATTCTCCTCAAGGCTGCTATCATCGTCGTCGTCAAATGATGAGATATGCTCATACAGTGATCCATCATCTGAGCATGAGCTAGGAGATGAAGAGTGAGATGATGATTCGTCACTAAAATATATCTCTTGTTTAGGAGACGGGGTGCATAGATCGATGACTTCCTTCTTCTTAGAAGCCAGACGTGTTGAGCGGCGAGTTGGAGGAGTATTCATCGATATATTATTTGTTAAGATAGTGGGATGTATATTATCAGTCTGCTAATTGTATTACGAGTTGTCATGGCAGCGTGTTGATGCAAAAAAAGTGAACTGAAATGCCTCCGACCAGGTGCGCAAAAATCTCAATTAGTCGCACATGTATTCTCGCCTCTTTTCTTCATGCAGAGCCTCATCTCTTTTAACCTGACCTCATCATATAATCTCTGACCTGAGTCTCATCGCAAGATGGCTCATCTTATACATACTTTACATGATGTAAATGTATTTTGTGATCTTGAGAGCTCCTCTGAAGTATGTCATCGCCAATCTGATGTTATAGTTTTCATACCTGTCATAAAGATCGTCAATCCTAAAAATCCATTAGCTATAGATTGATCAAGTGTAGATCCACCAATATCACTATCACTAGGACCAAAGCGAAGGAAATGTTCAGTTGCTATCCAAAGTGGACAACACATTGCAATATTGACAAGATTTGCCATTAGAGACAGAGATGATATTCCTCTAGTAGTTTCAAACAAGCGAGTTAGAAGTCCTGCCGCTGTCCAATATATTCCCAAAAGAGCTGCCGATGATAAGGTTCCACTTAACCATATAATATCCTGACTATCAAATCCGGCTACTACTTTTGCACCAGTAGAAATATCATAGATGAGATACCGTCCTAACACAAAGCATGAACATAATATTATATCCCGCTGTATCTCTTCAAAGTCGGCACGCCTCAATCTTGATGATACCCAATCATTATTAATCTTGTTATTATCTGTATCATTGCCATCGTCACCGTCATTATTATTGATTGCAAATAATTGTGATGATATACTGTCATGACTTATTCTCTTTTGCTTCGCTGTTATTAAGGATGGGGGAGATGTAAGAGTTGTTATAGATGATGGGGAAGTAATAAAAGCATATACGCCAGTTTTGTTATATGAGGATGACAAGAATATCACCGCTATATATATTTGCAGTTTAATCATCTTCGCAGTAAAGTGCCAATGTATCATTCTACTACATGCACGTTGATATTAAAGATACTCGCAACTCGCAGGGGTTTCCTATTTCCTTCAAAATTAATCCCTTCAAAATCCTTCAAAAAGATACCGGTGACCTCTCTCCCTCTATCTCACTATGTACTCAGGTAGACCATCATTCATTTAAATTGGACGGTGCACCTATTACTCCTCTCCATATTAGACGTATATACAAGTACAAGTACAATGCCACCTTCTCCTAGTCATGGTAGAGTGGCGCCTAATATACAGGTAGAGGCACATCACATCGCTACACTCAATAATTCATCAACCACCACTGCTGCGGCCTCTGCTAATGACAGCTCAACAACCACCAATGACGCTATTGGCAATGGGACGAACATTAATAATGTACCAATTGCAGCCTTAACAACTGAGTATACCATCGTATTGATGCACCGTCTTGCATGCCTTTAATTCTGCTAAGAAATCACCCGTTGGAAATAGTTCTTTGTAGGCTAATCTACTAAGCTCTTTAATATTTGAAGGTGTATGTTCTGGTGGACAAAAGTAGCCATTATATACATGCCGTAACGGTTGGGGTGGAGGTGGATAGTTGGTGTTATCAAAAATGTTAGCCTCGTATACCAATTGTGAAGGCTTGTCGGGCATTATTAAATGATTTGGTACTGGATTGTTGGGTAATTGCTTATCGTATTCCTCAGGATATATTAAATAACCAATCATATGTTGTATACTACCGAAAGTTGCATAATTTGGACGGCAATCGTCAGGCTCAAATAAACGATAGCATTCTGTTTTCAAAACAATATGTTCTTGAAACGATCTGGCAGTACCAACATATTTATCAGATATTGTAGGAAAAGTGAAGTTATTAATATCCTCCTCCGGTGTATTCATTGCCCACTTCTCAAACAGTGCCGTCCATTTATTAGATGGTTCAACAACTTCTGTAATAAAACCAACATACTTATCAAGTATACAACGATGTATTTCATTTAACATCTTTATCCTGTGTTCTGGATGATTCTTTTTATTGCGTTGCTGAGAAATAAATAAATATGCAGCACGTTCATTTAATTCCGTACCATTGTATTTTGGAAGTCGTTGTCGTAGGTATAAAAACTCATAAACTATATCACATCCCATCTGAAACTTATCTTCATTATCTAAAGTCCTCGTACCGTGAGCGGTAGAATAGTGTTGCTTAATTGACCACAATGACATATTGCAATTGACTAAAGAATAAAAATAATACCCGCCGATAGTATTCCTTACCGATGATAATATTGCAGTAGTTATGTCGGAGTCGAAAGATGGACAACAACTTCTAATAACTATCACTCAATAAATAATACTTCGTACCCAATGAGACCACAATGGTTGAAAAGAGCGTTAAAAACTGGTCTAGATGATATGTCTTCAGTTAATGACGTAATATATTTCAGTACTACCGAGCGTTGCAAGTTGTGTGCATAGATGTGTTACTACTTAGAATAATTTGGTGCGGCCTGACAAGTACAAAGATACCCTCAAAAAAGGATACGGTATCTTTTTGAAGGATTTTGAAGGGATTAATTTTGAAGGAAATAGGAAACCCCAACTCGCAAATGCAAGATAGATACCTCCACGCAGCAAAAAATACTAGCCGCCTTCGGCGGGCTAGCGCGTTGCGGTCAGGAATGCTTAACAAGTGGATGCTGTAAAGCAGGATGGAGTAGCCGAACCAGGTAGTTCACTTAGTAAAAGAGTATCTTAAACAGTTTCAT